>Ga0307988_1000421_pt1 | contig 29981 bp, 19 predicted proteins | sample EllFjometagen183_FD_203166 | JGI IMG/M metagenome (GOLD analysis project Ga0307988, IMG submission 203166) | Marine microbial communities from Ellis Fjord, Antarctic Ocean - #183 | ecosystem: Environmental > Aquatic > Marine > Unclassified | place: Southern Ocean | collected 2014-10-08 | reverse complement strand
TCCCAACAAAGAAAATCCCATTAATGACATTTTTATCACTTCTCTAAAATCCCTCATTTCAATATTACTAAACATCTGATATAGGCTATATTTTGCCCTCAAAATGAAGCGGCCAAAGGGGCTCGGAGTGTAATCTCGATTTATGGATATTGTTGTATTTTCACTGCTCAGCATGATTCTCCTGGTACTCGCTGCCCTGATTGGGGAGTGGCTGGTTCACTTGCGCTCATTAAACCATATTCCTATCCGAATTCATGTGAATGGCACACGCGGTAAGTCCAGCGTTACCCGTCTTATTTGTGCTGGCTTACGCGAGGCAGGCTATTCTGTGCTTGGGAAAACCACTGGTTCGGACCCGCGTATCCTTGACCTCCAGGGGAAAGATCGAAAAATTCATCGCTTACAAAATCCCAGCATCGGGGAACAGGTAAGGTTTTTAAGGTATTTTGGAAGATTTAAACCCCAGGCTGTTGTTCTGGAGTGCATGGCCGTTCAGCCTCAGTATCAGTGGATTACCGAACAACGTATGGTGAAATCCACCCACAGTGTCATTACCAATGCACGGTTGGATCATGTTGAAGAAATGGGTTTCAGGTTACGTGACATCGCTATGTCACTTTCAAACACAATTCCATTCGGCGGAAATCTTTTCACCGCTGAGCAGGATAGACTGGAGATATTCAAAGAAGTGGCCGAACAACGGGGTACAGTCGTAAATGCCGTAGCTGACCATGGCGTAAGCCACGAAGACATGCTTGGTTTTAATCATATCGAACACCCTGAAAATATTGCACTGTCACTGGCAGTCTGTGAATCTCTAGGCGTAGAGCGGGATAAAGCGCTTGCAGGGATGCGGAAAGCTCAGCCCGATCCAGGAGCATTAAGGGTATGGGAGTTGACCTTAGATGGGAGACAATTCTCATTCGTAAATGCATTTGCCGCCAATGATCCGCAATCAACCAAAACGATTTGGAATATGATCAAAGAACACCCCAGCTTAGAATATGACCACATCTGTACTTTTCTCAACACGAGGGTGGACAGGGTGAATAGAACATCCCAACTGCTTGAATTAATTATTAAAGATATCCAATCAGATACTTTGTTTGTCAGAGGTGATCGCCTCGAAAGATTTAAAAAACCTTACTTTTCAAAGATTAAAGGTAGCGTTGAGCAATTCCCCGCAACGGGTGCTGCATCAGATCTTGCTAAAAAACTTCTATCACAACCCAGCAACACCCTCATCTTTGGAATTGGTAATATTGTGGGCAGCGGGTTTGAAATTCTTGATGAATTGAAGAAGTATCGGAACCAATCATAATGCAGACAATAATATTTCAAGATCTAGAATTGAATCTTTCCAAACAAAAATTGTCACTGAACATCCAACAAATTAGCTCTACGCTATTCGTGAATCTGAAGGCTAAAAATATATATGAGAATAGTGTATGATTGAAATTGCCATTGGATTAGGAATCATACTCAGTCTGTGGCTGACGGAGTGGTTAGGGGTTACTGCAGGTGGCATTATTGTGCCTGGGTATATCGCAATGTACCTCCATGATCCCCTGCGGGTGATTGCCACCTTCACCATATCAATCCTGGTTTTTCTTATTGTGAAAGGTTTGTCGCAATTTTTGCTCATTTACGGAAAGCGCCGACTCGTGCTTTCACTTCTACTAGGATTTTTCTTTGGCTATCTCTCTCGCAATTATTTAGCTGCCGAATTTCAGGCTTATGGCTGGGATTTTTACACCATTGGATACATCATTCCAGGCTTGATTGCTTCATGGATGGATCGGCAGGGAGTGGTTCGTACCATCAGCGTTATCATAATTACGGCCAGTATTGTTCAATTGGCTGTGATGCTGATTAGTGGAGGCGTCATCAATGTTTAGGCCAGCAATCCAGCGCGTTGAAGTACTCGTCGTCATGGCTCTCTTCTCACTAGTGGTTTTCTACGGTGCCAGTGCACTAACGGTCAAAACTCAAGAGCCAGCTTTTGAAATTAAAATGGCAGCAGCGAAACGTATGTCCCAGGCCATGCAAATCTTGAAAGATGAGCGCATGCAGGCCGCTATCTTTATGGATGATATAAATGATCCCAATGAAACAGGATTGATTGGTCGGCAATTTACTTACATCACCACCGATGAGGGTGATTTGGACGCAAAAATATCTATCCTTGACCCCAATGTTGCCGCCATGGTGGTTGATTATCTCACCCGTGCTGGTGTGAATCGAGGAGACACAGTTGCCGTAACGCTCACGGGATCCATGCCAGGTGGAAATCTGGCAGTTGTCTGTGCTCTGGAGGAAATGGGCGTTATTCCCTATATCCTGGCTTCAGTAGGCGCCTCGCAGTGGGGGGCAAATATTGAAGACTTTACCTGGCTTGATATGGAAACAACGCTGCGTGAAGCTGACGTGATATCCTTTAAAACGCGAGCAGCCAGTCTTGGAGGTGGTTCAGATATTGGTCGGCGTCTCAGCCCCAAAGGTCGTGAATTAATTCGGGTCGCCATTGACCGGAACGAGATTGAACTTATTGCCAGTACAAACCTGGCAGACGCTATTCAACGACGGGTTGTTTATTTTGAACACGATCGTCAGCTAAAGGATTATAAAGCGTTTATCAATGTGGGGGGAGGAGCTGCCGTATTGGGAGATGCTGCTACCGCACGTTTAATCCCACCTGGTTTGACCAAGCGCATGCAATTCGAATCCATGCGAAATGGTGGCGTAATGGCAGCCTTTGGTCGTGACGGAGTGCCCATTATTCATCTGCTTAATATTCGATCCATGTTTGGTCAGTTTGAATATCCTTATGCTGCCACTCCAAGTCCTGAAATCGGGATGGGGACCTTCTACTCCAGTGAGCGATACAATTCCTGGACAACAGCCCTGGCCCTGGTCATTTTACTGGGGATGGTGATCACCGTTGGCTTGAACAGTAAACGTAAGATCAAACACCATTTGGAAAAATATGAACCAGATTCTTATGTCTAATTGGAATATGGTTTAAAAGGATACATGAAATTGAATAATCAAACATTGGGAAAATATTTGAAGAATCTAACCTGCAATTTTCGTTCTGCTCAGCCTGGGAAAAGGGACAGCCTGTTCCAAGCCCCTATCTATAAGATGATCCTGTTGCTCATAATTTTGGTTGGCAATTCTTTTGGTGGTGTGATCAAGCCTGAAGATGCGAAAGAGCAGAGAGATATCTTGATCGTTTCGGGGAATCGAAGCTCCTACTACACCTTAGACAATCAATCCCTGGTCTATCAGGTGAGAGGTCCTCAACGGATTAAAATTTATTCAAGGGCAGTCCAGAGTCGCAAAAAAGATAAGTCCTTCTCATTTGGTTTTGAGATACAACTAAATGGCAATCAACCGCTTCAAGTAAACCACCATCAAAAGCTCAGTAAAGGGGTTAAGTCACCCCAGCATCCCAACCACTATTTCACCACATCTGCAAAAGATTATATCAGTATCCCCGCCGGTGTCAATGAGGTTATTCTGCGGCCCAAAAAGCATTCAGGACCTGTAATAATTCGTGTTCTTGAAGATAAACAAGCACCCAAGGGAAAAAAGCAGCGCGTTGATGCCCTATCAGAAGAGAATCCAGTCAAACTCAAGTCAAATGGGAAGAGCCTCTCCTACTATGCTTTACGCCGAGATCATCCACTCTTTGTAACTCTGGAAGGGCCTGTCAATTTGGAAGTAACCAGTCGACTGGGATTTGACCCCCAGATGGGTCGTGAAGAGGATTATCGTTTGCAAGTTCTCGACAATGGGAAGGTTGTGGGGACCTACTATTTCTCTACTGAAAGATCTGGAGAAACAACGGTAGATGGCCAAAACAGTGTGGTACCCGGGAAATGGCGTAGTTGTGATGTAAAGCTAGGCAAGGGCTTACATGAAGTGAAGTTGCGTTTGCTGGATGAGAAACGCCAGGTCTTCATAAAGTTGAATCGGATTACCGATAAATAGCCACTTCAGATATGTCATTCAGTCAAAACTTTAAACAGAAAAAATTGTCCGGTATAGGGCACAGCTTCTTGATGTTCACTCGGGAGGTTGGATGAGGCGAGCCTTCGGATTGATTGTGACTGTTGTCAGTCTATTGGGGCTTGTTCAAGCTCAATCATTTACCCAGCGGTTGATGGCGCCAATCTTCTATGAAATTGGAATTCAACCCGGCTTCCAAAATAATCCCCTTAATTTGTCTGAAGTAGAAGTTGAGAAAACAATCGAGGATGGAAATTATTTGGATGGTATCATTTATTCTTCCAGCAATACGATCACTTTCTATGGAAAGCTCAATTATGCCCCACGTTTAATAAAGGGGCGCAAGACGCGTATAAACCTGCAAGCTTTCCACCATTACTACTCCGATATTCCGGAGCGGAATTATCAGAGCTACTCCATGAGTGTGAAGCAGTCATTGGGCAAGTACCGCTATCTGGATTTCGGTTATTGGATTCTCCCAGACTATTACTTACGCAATTATCTATTTACAGATCCTGTGACATTGATCAGAGAAAGAGAAGTTACCCGCTTTGGAACAGATAGGGCATGGATAGGTTTTCAACATCGTTTGACATCCAAGAATCGAATGGAATATCGGTTTAGTGCCAGACAGGAGACCTACAGTTCTCCCTTTTCTCATTTTGATCTGAATATGCAGGAAATGATGGTCAAGCTGCGTAGCGATCAATTCTCTCAAGTAGCTTTCAGTCTTGAATTTCAATATGGTCTGGCATTTAATGACAATCAAATTGATGAGGTGGACCGCTCTTATCGCTATTTAAACTTCCGCCCTGCAATGACCTATAAATTGCCAGGAAAAAATAGGTTACGCCTGACGGGCCGTTATGATCAGAGGGCTTATGAAAGCGAAAATTTAGATGATCCCCTCCATGCGGGTCGCTATCAAGAAGAATTTAGACTTGAATTATCATTGCTACCAAAGCTGGATGGTCCCATGCTTATTGAGCCCTTCATTGGATATCGTGAACGTCGGGTACATTCCAGTGATGCAGCCATCCGTGACCTGAAATCCTATTCAAGAAACTGGTTCGGAATTCGTCTGGCTTTCGAATCCGTTATAGACATGTACTTTTAATTTTAAGCAAAGCAGAGTTAGACTATCCCCATGAAAAGAATTACCACATTATTGAGCCTATTATTCATCCTTAGCCTCATATCCTGTTTAAAGCCTGATCCAATTGCAGACAATGCTGTCGTTGATATCACACCGGTCGATGTTCTGGAGACGGTTGGTTATGCCCGGGATGTGGTTGCCCACAATGATCTTATTTATGTCGCCGCGTCTCAGGCCGGAACTCAGATTTGGCGGGACCAGGCGGGTATAGTAACGCAAGTCCTACAACATTCCTTCAGCCTGAATCCATCATTACGGGTGACCCTGGAACCCCAGACGCGCTTGTTGTTTACTTTTGATAAATCACAAGGTTTTTACAAAACATTGAACGCTGAAATGGTTGATTTTGATTCTGTCTATATCCAACAGCCTTTCTGGCTACCCCTGTTTGAGTCAGGATTGTTTGGGAGTGGTAGTAACGAAGATTTTGTCGCCAAACATATTAATGACAGTTTGGTCGTCCTTTATGTGATTGATAGAACCTCAAATGACGGCCTGAAACAATATTATTTCAATCGCCGTTTAAATGACTCTCCAGAATTTCACTATTGGGAGTTGAACAATGTCGGCACTTCTACGGGTGGGATTAACCTTGGGCTGGATCTAAGAGATTCATTACTAGCCATCTCCCATGATGAGTTGGGCGTTGGTTTGTACAAACTCCAAGGGGTTGATCTGGATACGCTTGTTGTGGTCAATACGCCAGGAGAGGCCCTTGAAGTAAAATTCTATGAAAATTATCTACTCAGTGCCAACAACTGGGCCGGGATGGAAGTGTTTGATCTTGGGAGCAACACCAATACACTGACTCATCTGTCTCAAGTGGAAGTTGGAGGTTGGGTGAAGCAAATTAGTCTGTGGAATGATATTGCCATTCTCAGCTGTGGGGAAAATGGAATATTTCTTGTCGATCTCAGTGATCCAGTCAATCCCAGAGTTGATCAGGCGATTGATGCTGGATACACTTACCGTACATTTGTGGCAAATGAGATGATTTATGCTGCTACTCGTGAGGGGGTTAAACGCTATCGTATCGAAAGCAGGTGACCTATGCGCAGTGCTTCTAAAATTATATTAATTTTTTCCCTGGCTCTCAATTTTTTGGGAGCTTCTGAACTCATGCGACCCAAAATGGTTTTGACGTCTACCCCAGGCGGTGTTCATGTAAGCCTTGATTTTCAAGAAATCACTGGAGATCAATGGCGCACCCTTTTAGAACATCCCACGGCCTTCCATGAGTATGGATACGGTGTGTCAGGTGCCCCTGGTGATGCTGCTTTACCAATGATTACTCAGGTTATTCCTATTTTAAGCTCATCAAATATTAGCATCGTTAATCTGGTGCGTGAAGATTATACAATGAACAATATTGGTTTGAAATCAGCGCCTCAGGGACACCTGGACTCAGATCAACAGGCGGTACAAATCACAGGCTATAATTGGGATGTTGCCTCACGGAGTCAAACGCCATCTATTGATCTTGGCGATCCGCTGAAAATGAAAAACCAGCAGTACCTCCCGGTCACCATTCGTCCCCTCATCCTCTCAGCAGACACGCGCAGCTTGCAGATCCCAAGGCTGATTGAATTTGAGATACAGGGAGTACAGCATGCTGAGGAAGTTCAATTAACAGAGGATGGCAGTATTCGGTCCGTGAGCTTACCGGATGAACAGTTTGCCAACAAGGGTCACTATCTGATTATCACTCCGCCGGTCTATGAGTCATCAATTCAGTATTTTGCCAGTTGGAAGTTACGCCAAGGGTATAAAGTCACCATTGTAAACACCACCGTTGCTGGTCATTCAGCCAGTGCCATCAAAGCTTTTATTCAGGAAGCCTGGGATACCTGGGATAGTCAACCTGATTTCCTTCTGCTTATTGGTGATGAAGATCAAGGCCTTCCCGGACACTATATCCAAAATCCTCGAGGTGAGAATTTAGTAACCGACCATCCCTACAGCTTACTGGAAGGAGATGACTCTTTCCCAGAACTCATGGTAGGGCGTTTATCGGTTGATTCGATCACAGAATTACTTGCCTTTTCAGCAAAGATTGTCGCTTATGAGCGCAGCCCACACATGACAAATACGGATTGGTTTCAGCGGGGCTTGATGATCTCCACCGTTTGGGGAGCAGCCTCTGCACAAGCCACCAAGGAATGGGTGGCAGACAAGTTGCTGGAGAATGGCTTTGAACATATTTATACCGCCTATCATCCCAATCAATCATCAACTGCAGACATCGCTAACCCGATTAACCAGGGGGTGGGCTTTGTTAATTATCGCGGTTACGGTATGTACAATGGTTGGTTTGGCCCAGATTTTAACAATGAGAATATCGATAATCTGATCAATAATGGATCCAAAACACCTGTCATCACCTCAGTGGTTTGTGGAGGCGGAAATTTTGCCGCCAGTGTTGATCCCTGTTTTGGAGAAAAATGGACCCGAGTGGGCACCTTTACGAATCCCCGGGGAGCTGTGGCTTTCTTTGGTCCCAGTGAACTCGATACTCATACCCAGTTTAACAACGTAATTGATATCGGTATTTACTCTGGTATTTTTGATTTGGGACTCACTACCCTGGGAGAAGCACTCTGGCATGGGAAATTTGAACTGTGGCGTAATTATCACCAAAATTCCTACTTCCCTTTTGGCCAAACGGCTGAATTTTACCATCATGTTTACAATCTCCTAGGCGATCCTGGTATGCAGCTCTGGACAGCTGTCCCTCAGATACTCAGCGTGAATCACCCCGATACATTGATCACCGGTGATAATACAGTTTTGGTTGCCGTCAATGATGAAACAGGCGATCCGATCAGTGGCGCTTATGTCGCACTCTATAATGATGAAAATGCCCTTGGTGGATATACGGATGACCAGGGTGAGATAAGTATTCCATTCATTGCAGATGAATCTACTGATGTCCAGTTGACGATCACTGGACCCAATTTGCTACCCTATCTCGTCACACTACCCATTGAATCGCGTGAGCATTTACTGGTGCTTGACAATTGGACCTTAAGTGATGACCAACAGCTGGTGGCTGGTGCGAGTTGTCCGATGGATCTAACATTTTCTAATTCTGGGCCAGACCTATCTAATATTGAACTCGTATTTTCCTCAATGAGTCCAGGAATTACCCTTGACGAATCTTTTAGCATTTCCAGTATAGCTGCTGGGAGTAGTTATGTTCTCGATACTGCAAACATCTATGCCCAATCGGGAATACCGCATGGTTCACCTGTTACCATTGAATTATCGCTTCAAGCAAATGGAGAGGCATGGGTTTGGCGCAAACATTTTGCAGTTCAGGCACCTGCTATTCAGATCAATGCCCTGAATCTGGTAAACGGGGTTGTGGCAGCCGGCGATTCTGCCGAAGTTGAGCTTCAACTCGCCAATCTTGGGGGAGTTTCAACAGGCCTCATTTCTGTCGCAGCTTTGGAACATGATCTCCTAAGCTTTTCAAACGCAAATATGGAATGTCCCGCAGTGAGTGCGGATGGCCTGGCCGTCACTGAAAGTAACCTGCTCATAGAATTCAGTGATCAAGTCTTTCCAGGTGAAAGGTTAACCCTGCAGTTCGAATGTGTCCAGTCAGGTATGATAGATACACTGGAGTATATTTTACAAGTTGGTGACGTCAATCGCTATGGTCCCTCTCAAGCGGATGACTATGGCTACCGTATGTTTGATGACTTCGACCTTTCATACTCAAAAGCCCAGTCCTTTGACTGGCTTGAGCTTGATCCGGCAATGGGCGGATCAGGTACTTTTGTGGGGATGAGTGATAATTATGAGGAAGGTGATGCATCACGGACGATTGATCTGCCTTTTCTGGTCTCTTACTATGGAGAAACCTTTTCCCAAATCACCGTTTGCACCAATGGCTGGGCTGCTTTAGGTGAACAGACACTTTCAAATTTTCACAACCGCACGATTCCATCACCCATTGGACCTACAGCAATGTTGGCACCCTACTGGGATGATCTATTGACCAATCCAGGGTATGTTCTTACAAGAATAACTGACGATGGTGATGCCTTTATCATTGAATGGAGCCGGATGCGTAATTTGCATTATCAGAATGATCTGTCCTTCCAAGTTATCATCTACAATACCGCGGATCATCCAACACCGACCGGTGATAGTGAGATTAAATTCCAGTATCGGAGTTATGAGAATATTGATGTAGAATCAAATTTCTCAACGGTTGGCATCGAAGCACCTGACTTCAATTCAGGTTTATTGGCTTCATATAATAATGTAAACGATCCCAGTATTGGCACTCTGAGGAATCAATCTGCAATCCTTTTTTCTACGGATCGTGGCGAGCGCCTGCCCGATGCCGTCGCAGCCATAAGTAGTACAAATTTGAGTTTTACCGAAAATCCCTGGAGCGTTGCTCGAGACTCCATCGTGATCACAAATGCTGGAGAGTCACCTCTGGCCTATAATATTTCTATGGATTCAGAATTTGACCTCATCCCTGTTGCACCAGCGATGCTGAATATGGACCAAAGCAAAACAGATGCTGACCCAGTAACGAATGCCTCTGGATCGAGAGAAGGTACGGACTCCTTTGGCTACATCTGGAAGAAGAGCACTGAAGAAGGCGGACCTGTGTATCATTGGATTAATATCGAAATTCCTTTGAACGAGTTGCCTTATCTGGGTGATCCTGATGATGGCAGTATTGGACCCGTCCCCGTAGGCTTTGACTTCCCTTTTTACGATGATGTCTATTCAGAAATGTATATCGGTAGTAATGGAACCCTCACCTTTGAAAGTGTGGGATCACCCTGGTTAAACACCCACTTGCCCAGTGCCTCTGCGCCTGCGGCACTTCTAGCTCCCTGGTGGGAAGATTTAAATGGTGATGATGGGATTTTAGGCACTGTCTATTATTGGACCAATGATTATGATCAATGTATTATTACCTGGAAGGATTTCCCAAAATGGGGGACCAGTGATTTATATACCTTTCAAGTGATACTAGATGCTTTCGGTAAGGTTAAATACCAGTATGAAACCATTGATGGCCCCACAACCAGTGTGACGGTTGGAACTCAGAATGCCAATCGGAATGTGGGCCTGCAAATTCATTATAACGAACATACCCTTTTTGAGGCAGAAACTGCCATCAGCATTCAGCGACCGGTTCAATGGTTTGCTGCTTCAGGATGGTCAGGGCAGGTTCCTCCTGGCGAAAGCCGCTATTTTGTGGTCGATATCCAGACTCAAAATATGGATCCTGGTCATTATGAAGTTCCCATGACCCTGACAACAAACGCGGTCAATATTCCGGAATCTGAGCTCTTGGTTTCCATGGATATTGTAATGGGGCAGCCACCCTGGGGTGATGTGAATAGCGATTACTTGATTAACATCAATGATTTATTGAAAATGTTAAACTTTATCATGGTTGTTGAAACAATGGATGAGATCCAATCCGACATGGCCGATTTATCTGGCGATGTGGATGTGAATGTCATTGATGTGATTTTACTTCTCGAAGAAATATTACATACAAATTAACAAAGATAGCATAGAAATAATTACTCTTGATTGAAGAGATATAAAGGGTTCGATATAATGAAACAGATAAGCTTACTTCTACTTGCTGGAAGTCTTTTTGCAGCAGGAAACTTCTCATGGATTGAGAATGGGGTCTCGATTCGTCAAGGCGTCCATATTGAATGGCAGCGGACTGGTGATTCTGGAGCCGATGGTGAAATGATCTTTGCCTGGTCTGATACACGGACAGGTGACCGAGATATCTATGTACAGAAGGTAGATACTTCAGGTACTCTGCTTTGGGGTGAAATGGGTATTCGAGCTACAGTTGCCGATGGTCGTCAGGAAGATCCCGTATTGGTTTCTGATGGGGCCGGAGGTGCTTTTTTGGCCTGGATTGATTATCGTGATGATGAATACGGTGATGTGTATGGGCAACATATCAATGCTGATGGTGAGCTTTCCTGGGAACCTTCGGGTGTCCCACTTGCAGTAAATAGTGGCTTACAACAGTCTGTTAATATGGCTCGGGGTGATGTTGGTGTTGCTTATGTGATTTGGGATGATGGATCTCAATCAGCCTCAGGAGATATTTTTGGAACGGTACTGACAACCAGTGGTCCACTCGCTTCTGGAGGGTCCGATGGTCTTGTGCTTGTCAATGCTTCAGGAACTCAGACCAATCACAGTATTGAAACCAGTGGAAGTGAAGTCGTTGTTGTCTGGCGTGATACCCGTGATGTCAATGATGCCGATATCTATGGTCAACGATTAGATGCTAATTTTACAGGCCTATGGGGTGTGAATGGTGTTCTCGTTTGTGGAAATGAATCGAATCAAGCGTATCCCAAAGTTGCGCCAGCTGATGGGGATCGGGTTGCTGTTTCCTGGCTGGATTTTCGGAATAATATTAAATCAGACATCTTTTCACAACTTTTTAATGCAGATGGAACGCCTGCCTGGACAGTCGACGGAATCACATTGACCAATTTAGACTCTGAGCAACGGGCTTGTCGGGTAAAATCCAATGGAGTCGATCGGATCTACTATGTTTGGGAAGATCTTCGTAACAATTCAGCAGACCCGGATATTTATATGCAGAGCCTTGATCTAAGCGGATCAGCTCAGTGGGTATTGGATGGTATTTCGATTTCTGAACACTCACTCAAACAAATTCAACCTCGTTTCACCATGAGTACAAATGGCGGTGTTTATGTTACCTGGCTGGATGAGCGCAATGGTGGCTTTCCGCAATCCGATGTGTATTTGCAATATGTTCATCCCGATGGATCTATTGGCTTTACTGAAAATGGACTTGCCTTAACCGATGATAAAAAATATCAGTTGGGCGGCTTGGTTCGATCAGATGGGGCCGGGGGTGCCATCGTGCTTTGGTCCAATGCCTCATCTGGAAGTATTGGGATAACAGGTCAACACATTACTGCAGCAGGGACGCAAACCCTTGATGTGAATGGAACAGAACTCTTTTTTGGAATTGATGGAGATGCCTCAAAGTTTCAAACTCTGACCTGGGGTGATTCTGAAGCGATGATTTTTTGGGAGGATAACCGGTGGGCTGGAACAGGTGCCGTGGCCATGGCCCAGGTCATGGATCGATCTGCCACCATCCATTACACCATGGATGGCGTTTCCCTATCTGGAAATGAACAACAAATGAATCCTGTTATTGCCACAGACAATGCGGGCGGAGCATATCTTAGCTATACCAATAGTGCCACAGGGACTGAGCTGCTATTCATTCAGCATGTGGATCAAAATTTAGAACCAACTTGGCCTGCAGCCGGTTTTCAGGTGAACCCCAATACCATCGGACAAGATAGTCCACAGCTGATCAGTGCAGCAGATGGCTCCCTCTATTATTTCTGGAGTGATTTTGATTTTATCTCATTTACAGGCTTCCAGCTGTATTCACAGAAATATGATGTTCTGGGAAATCCTCAATGGACAGAGGGCGGGATTCAGCACAGTTTTGATGGAATAGCTGGCGATAAATATGTTAACAGTATGACTGAAATGGGAGATGGCTCCATTGTTTTTGTTTGGGAAGCCGTAACCGTAGATTTTACTCACACCTATGCTTCAAAAATAGATTCTGATGGAACCATTATTTGGACATCAGCTGTCACAGAAGCGAGTGGTTTCCAACACTCTTCAATCACAGCTTATGATTCTGTTACAGATATATTGACAATTGGCTGGGAAGACGGTCGGAATACATCCGTGAGTGGTCTCGATCTATACGCAGTCAGCATTGATGCCGATGGTAATCTGGGCGAAGAGCAACTGATTAGTAATCAGTTTGGTGATCAGAGTAATTTAGCATTGAGTTATAGCGATGATGGCAGTGGTATTCTGTACGCAGCCTGGCAGGATTATGATGGCTTTCAGCATGATGTTTTTGTCAAGAATCTTACCACAGATACTGAAGCTGAGCAAATTACATCTCTTGAAACAGAGAACAAGAATCCGGCTCTGCGAGCGGTCACAGGAGATCGTTTCTTGCTGGCCTGGGAAGATGACCGCAATGGTTTTCAAATTCATACGGATCTCTATTTTTATGACTCCGCCCCAGAGAGCCCTGGACATCTTGCCCAAGGCGTGCCGTTGTCACTTTCTGTCCTAAATCAGCGTGAACCACAGATTATCCCCTTCTCAGATAACTCTACCAGTGACATGGGTTACATGATCGTCTGGCAGGATATGCGTTCCTCTGGTAAAACAGAATTAACCAATATTTACGCCCAAGCCTATACGGGAAGATTTGCCTCAATTGATGAACCTGTCGTGGCCCAGGATTTCAGGGTGGGAGATGCCTACCCCAACCCTTTTAATGGTGAGGTGAGCATTCCCATTGAGAATCTGATTGGATCAAATCTGGAAGTCCATGTGTATGACCTGAAAGGTCGCCTGGTATTCAATGAAAATATCAGTGAGATGCGAGGACAAAACTATGTGTGGAACGGTCTTTCTAGGGGTGGTAACGCTCTCAGCAGTGGAATTTATCTCATATCCGTTAGATCAGATTTGCAGCAGAATTCACAAAAAATCATGCTTGTGAAATAACAGCGTATTCATCGGGGAAGAAAATAAATGAAGCGTATGGTTATAAAAATATTCAGCCTGCTATTGCTGATAACGGTTCAGGTTAGATCTGCTGATATTGTCACGGATTCTGTCATTGATACCCGCTATCATACCTATGCGGAAGTCGTGGCCTATCTCGACTCAATCCAACAGATACCCGCCTATAACGCCATCTTGGATGTTCGCCAAATTGGGATATCCAACAATGAAGAACTACCTATTTATGCCGTAAAATTCTCTGATAATCCAACTGTGGATGAGGATGAAGCTGCTCTGCTTTTTCTGGGACAATGTCATGCAGAAGAGATTCTTGGCTTAGAAATCACCATGGGTTTGATCGACAGCCTGCTCCATGGATTTGATTCTTTTAATCCACATATCATTTCTATCATTCAGAACCTGGAGGTGTGGATTGTGCCGACCTACAATCCTGAAGGCCTGCGAGTGGTCCATGATGGACTGGATGTTACTTATCGGAAGAATAAAACTGATAACAATGGAAATGGAACTTTCGATTTTGTACCAGGCATTGGCTATGATATTGATGGTGTCGATTTCAATCGCAATTACAATTTCAATTGGATTTTTGGTGATGCCTATGAAGTAGGTGACTATGATTATTATCGTGGACCCACGCCATTTTCGGAATCTGAGGTTCGGGCAATTGCTGACTTGGCTCATCAGGAGAACTTTCTGCTATCTGTAGCTTATCATTCCGCCCGATCTGGAACCCCAGAGATTATCTATTACTCCTGGGAATGGGAGCAAAGTAAAACTCCTCCAGATCATGAGGTTATCAGTGATATGGCAACCACTTTATCCCATCGTATTATCAATGAGTCTGGTGATGGTAATTATGCCGTAACACCAGGCAAAACACCGCGTGGGAATGCCCATGATTGGTTTTACACCCAAACAGGCGCAATCCAGTTTTTGATTGAAGTGGGAACCAATAATCTGCAACCCAATTCGAGTATTATTGATGATACCGTCCAGCGAAATTTGGAAGGTCTTTTTTACCTCATGGACCGTGCTTTTGGCAGTACGCCTGAGAGTAAAGCTCAAATCCGAGGAGTCGTCACAGATAATTCTGATGGCTTTGCTCTGGAAGGGGCCCAGGTTCGTCTTGCAAAATGGAATTCCCAGGGCAGTCTTACGGAATTGGAAGGGCTCATGATGGAACCACGGGTTTCAGATGAGTATGGTCGTTATCGTCGTTTGGTCACCCAGGGGACCTACAGAGTGATTGCCTCTGCTCCTGGATTTGTTGCCGATACGGTTGGCACTATTCTCGCCAGTGATAGCTATGCGACTATTTTAGATTTTAGTCTTGAACCGATGCCCATTCATCAAATTATCTTAGACTTGACCCAAACTGAAGGTATCGAAACCTACGAAGTAATTATTTGGGATGAAGAGGTGCGGGATACCCTGGCACTATCACCTGGTCTAAACAGCTTTAACTGGCAAAGCAATTATCTCAATTTAAAAGTCTCAACTGATGGATATTTTCCTGAGTTGCACCAACATGACCTCACGCTATTTTCAACAGATTTACCTCTCAACATAAGTGTGACTTTACCCCAGGGTCCAACAACCGCTTATTCAACAAACTTTGATGATATCTCTGACTGGAACATTGTTTCAGGTCCCTGGATCGCTATGAATGGTCGCCTAAACTCCCAGGAAGAGATTTTCTATTCACCCGAATTGGATGTTGAAATACGTCTAGCCAATATTGATTTGACCGTTGTGGATGATATCCAGCGTTTGGGAATCTATCTCAGACATGCCTACGAAGTTGAATGGCAAAAAGACACATTGATTATGGAATTATGGTCATCCGATGAATCTGAGTTATTGCTCCGCCATGAATGGGTTGATCAGCAATATGAGAATCACGTCGAAACCTTTTTGATACATGATGACCTCCCCACATCCGCTTTATTAAAATTACAAATGAAGACCGATTCTACCGTTGTTTTTAGAGGATGGAACCTGGATTCATTGGCCATCTTTGTATCAGAAGCGGAAGCGGTGAGTATTGACCCTGCTCAAGAGGAGCATACCCTTCGAGAATTTTCAGGAGATCAGCAAGCCTCGGCCAGCTTATCACCAAATCCATTGAAGGCTTACACTCAGCTCCAGTACACACTGCCAAAATCAAATCTGGCAACAGTCAAAATATATGATATTCGGGGTCGTGAAATCTATACACAGAAACTTCAAGTCAATCCTGGTGTCAATTCCTGGACCTGGCAGGGGCAGAACCTGACGGGACACCCCGTGAGCGCAGGATTGTATTTTGTACATTTGATAGGGGTCCAAGAATCAGTAACTACCAAGCTAATGGTTATGAGTTCGTTTTAACGTGAGGGGATTAATGAAGAAAGAGTCGGTCGTTATATGTTGAGTAGGTTCATTTTATATATTGGTTTAAGTCTCGGGTTGATAACAATGGTTTTTCCAGCCTCTGGGCCGATCGCCTTTAAAAATCTGATTGAAAATTATCCAGCGATTGCAGACCAGTACAGCTGGGAATCATATCAACGGGGCAACTTTCTGATCATCGGGGCTGATGCAACCATGACGAATCCTTACATGGATTTCTTTAGAGTCTTTAAAGAACGCCAGGGCTTCCGAGTGACCATGGCACCGCTTTCTGAAACAGGTAATACAACCACTGATATTAGAGCCTACATAGCAGATTACTATGCAAGCCACGATCTGGAATATGTTTTACTGATTGGTGACGTTGATGGCGCCTATGCGCTTCCTGCCTTCAGCTATGGCCCTGAAAATGATGTATCTGACCTACCTTATGTACTGATTGATGGGGGTGGCGATGATTACTACCCCGAAGCATTTATTGGACGTTGGCCTGTGGATACTGCTCAGGAATTGGCAATGGTTATAGCCAGAACCATGACCTACGCCCAAAATCCTGATATCAGCTCAGGTTATCTGGAAAGGGCATTGGTCACAGCTGGAAATTACGCAGACACGGGAACCATCTTGACACCCGTCTGGACCTCCTATTGGCTCACAGATGAGTTGAATGAGTTTGGTTATAATCAGGTTGATACCGTTTATTTCCCACCTACTACTGGACCAGAACAAATATTAGATGCCTGGAATGATGGGGTCGGAATTGTGAATTATCGAGGCTGGGGAGATGCTCATGGTTGGCATTTTCCTCATTTTCACGTCAGTGATTTTGATGATGGTAATCTGACCAATGGCAATAAACTTCCCATCGTTTTTAGCTTTGTATGCGGTACCGGTAAGTTTGATAGTTCCATCGATCCCTCTTTTTGTGAAGCCTTGCTAACCCAGGGGAGTATTTCAATCCCAACCGGTGCAGTAGCTGTTGTTGCTCCATCAGATTTGCATACACGCACCAAGTATAACAATGCCTTGAATTCAAAACTTTGGGATGCGCTCATGGAAGGACATGTTCATGAATTGGCGCCAGCTCTGCTTGCTTCTAAATTTGGTTTTATTGATGAGTTTGTGAATGAATTAGGTCCAGGTGAGATGGCTGAATTTTATTACCACACCTATAATATCATGGGTGACCCCAGTCTCCCCGTGTGGTTACTCAACCCAGAGACTATAGAACTTGAGGTGGCAGATTTTGGTCCGGTAAAGTGGGATGAAGGACTGATAACCTTAAACCGGCCTGATCTTCAGGAAGGTGTTTTTGCCCTTCGACAAGATGATGCGATCATCGGCTCTGGTCGATGGACAGATGGACAGATTAAAATTTACCGATTTAATGGAGCTGCGCTTTATGGCGCGGGGCAATCAACGAGTCCGCTTGAAATAACGCTCAATAGCGGTGGGCATTTGCCTGTCACCATTGAGCTTACCCCAAGCGCTGGTGATGATATCACCTTTGCAGCACTGTTGGAAGAACTTCATGTGGGGATGATGTCATGGACCCCGCAACTGCATAATTCCAGTAACGCCGAGAAAGTAGTTGAAGTGACTTTCAGTATGCCAGATGGTTCTTATTCATCAACAGCAATAAGTACAACAGTTCCAGCCGGTGAGACAATTTTATTGAATAGTATTCCCGCTCCGTTAATCATGTTGGGGAATCGTGAGATTGAATTAAGCATAGATATCGACGGCAATGTTTCAGCCCTCGCAATTCCAGTGGGAAGTGTGGTTCCCAATCTAGATATTCAGTTTTCCAATACCGTCCGACCCTTACCCCAGTCTGATTTTAGCTTGAGTCTGAGTGGCAGCCTGAAGGGCATGAACGCCGTTGGATCTGTCATACATATCACGCTCTCCAGCGAGGCTGATTTTGCTGTTTTATCCGATATCACAGGGACAGCCACTCTCGATGGTGATGGCAATCTAATATTCTCAGATGATTCTTTTTCTGGAGCTCTGACTGAGGTATCCCACGGAAGTCGTTTACCGCTGGTATTTGACTTTCGGTTGGAAAATCAACCAGAGCCATTTTTTCAAAAACATTTTCAAGCGATTGTTGGGGCTATTTCTAGTACAGACCCAACGCCTCCACGCGTCAATACAGGGTATTGGGCTTATGATGATACTGATGTGGCTTATCCCGAGATGCCGACCTACTCCTGGCATGATCTCTCAACGGAGGCCGGCGCACAGCATCATATCATGGGTGATGATGACCACGAGGTGATCACTTTACCTTTTACATTCAAATATTATGATATCGATTATGACATCATGACCATCAACTCCAATGGCTGGGCCGCTTTTGGCTCAGATTATATCAATTATTTTCGTAATTGGTCCATTCCCATGCCCCTGGGGCCAGATGCTATGTTGGCGCCATTTTGGGACGATTTAGATAATGATACCTTAGTGAATGGACAAGAAGAAGCTCGACCGATCGATATGTACACATTCCATGATCAAGTCAATCAGACCTTTATTATTGAATGGCATGAAGTCTGGAATGGCTTTGGTGATCGAACCTTTCTGGAAACCTTTCAAGTCGTTCTTTATGACCCCACATCTCTTGCCGCTATAGATGGCAATGGTGTTATCGAATTCCAGTATTTTGAGGTCAACGATGTGGATCAAATCAATAACTATAGCACCGTGGGAATTGAATCACCGGATCAAAATGATGGCGTAATGTATGTTTTCGCTCGGAACTATGCTCCTGGGGCTGCTGATTTAGTCGCCGGTAGGGTCATTCGATTTACCACAAATCCTCCGGCCAATTACATCGTTTCAGCTGATGATTCAAAGTTACAGCCCTCAATATTTGCTGTTGGAGTCGCTTTCCCAAATCCCTTTAATGGCGCGATATCAATTCCTTTTGCTCTGGCGCAAACCGGGGATGTCCGTCTTGAAGTTTTTGATATTTTAGGACGCCGTATTCTGGCAGAATCTATTTCTGATTTATCAGCAGGATCATACCGCCATGTTTTAGATACTCACAGGCTTTCATCTGCAGTCTATCTCGTGAGGGTATCTATGAATGGGGAACACCATATCCAAAAGGTAACTTTAATAAAATAAATATATTAGAAGCGTATCCTGCAAGTTTCTGACTTGTTTTTTTAGTTTGAGAAGAGTCAAAAAATAAAGATTCATCTCATCCTGAAAGCCACCTCGTGAAGATTTCCACAAAAGACCTCAGAAGTTCTGAGCTTCTGATCAGTCATTGCCATTTATCAAATTGTTAGATTGCTTACATTCCGAGCCTGAATGCCTTTAACTATATTCTTCGAATTGGGGAAAGTAACGAAAGGTAGTTTATGTCCAAAATTTTCAAAAACAGTCTCATCCTACTCATAATTAGCAGCAGTCTTTTTGCTGCTAAAGAATCCAGTCTAGAACAGACCCTTCTCTCTCTAAGATCTCTCGATGAAAATCATACAACCCTGGAGCTTACAACTCCTGATTATTCCATGGGTCGCATAAGTTTTGCCCAAGCTGATTATGATCATATCGTGACTGAAATGGATGGCCAAATCAGGCTGATTGGATCTCCAGATTTGCCCTCTACCTCAACCTTACTTGCAGTCCCTGAGACGGGCGAGTTGACACTCGATTTTACTTATGCAAATATGCGTGTTGAATCGAATATCAATTTGGCTCCTTTTCAACCCGTTCAGTTAGAAACAGAAGGACTCGGTACCACTTTTCAAAAGGATATGGAAGTATATGCCAGAGATGCCTGGTTTCCTGAAACCCCGGCTATCCTCCATGAGAGAATTACCATGCGAGATTTAAATCTGGTAACTGTAGAAGTAACCCCCTTTCAATACAACCCCGTCCGCAAAGAATTGCGCATCTATGAAGATCTTGAAATCAGTTTGAACCACAGTGAACCCTTATCTGCCCCGAACAAACCCATCTCAAGATTCTTTGAACCACTTTATCAGTCCCTGGTCCCCAACTCTGCCCTGGTTTTAGAACCCAATTATCAAACGCCATCTATCCTCTTTATCCACCCTGACAATGCAACGGTTCAACTTGTATTACAGAATCTGGTAAACTGGCGGCACGAAAAAGGATTTGAAGTACATACCGTCAGTACTTTAACCACAGGACCCTCCAATTCTCAAATCAAGAATTACATCCAAACGGCCTACGATACCTGGGAAAATCCTCCCGAATTTGTCGTGTTGGTCGGAGATGCTGTTGGAACTTATGAAATCCCTGCCTGGATAGAAAACTGGTCCGATTATCACGGTGAAGGTGATCACCCCTATGTCCATCTAGCAGGGAGCGACTATATCTCTGATGCATTTGTTGGACGTATTTCCTTCAGTTCACCCCTGGAATTAGCAGGTATTGTTTCGAAACTCCTGAGTTATGAGAAAAATCCCTATATGACCGACCCAACCTGGTTTACGCGAGCACTGTTGGTCGGTGATCAATCCAGTTCCGGGTTATCCACCATTATGACCAATCGTAATATCAATGAATACATGGAAGCCAGTGGCTTTCAAAATAATTTTGAAGTGTATGGTGGAAGCTTTGTGAATGAGATTGCCAGTGGTATCAATGCTGGTGTTTCATATTTCAATTATCGTGGTTGGCTGGGAATGAGTGGCTGGGGAAATCCCAACACCTCAAGCTTAACCAACGGTACACGCTTACCCTTTGTTACCATTCTTACCTGTGGAACCGGTAGTTATAATGGTGATTCCAGATCAGAACAGTTTTTGCGAGTTGGGACAAGTATTGCACCAAAAGGGGCTATCGCTTGTGTTGGAACAGCTACTTCTGGCACCCATACCCTGTATAACAACTGTGTCTCTGTTGGTATATACCACGGCCTGTTCAATGAAGGCATTCATTATGCCGGTGCTGCCCTTGAACGGGGACGTGTCAATCTGAACCAGACCTACCCCTCAACATCCAACAATTATGTAAAAATATTTAGTCACTGGAACAATCTCATGGGTGACCCCTCCACTGAATTGTGGACTGGTGTTCCAGCAAGCCTTAATGTAAATGCACCAACTGAGATACCACTGGATGCTCAGTATTTAGATATTCAGGTTACTGGAACCCTCGGGTTTGGAATTGAAGGCGCCTGGGTTTCAGTCACAGGTGCAGGTGTGTTTGAAACGGGTTATACAGATAGCGATGGGATGCTGGTCATTGATATCCCATCAGAGCTACCCAACGATTTGACACTAACAGTCACCAAACATAATCACAAGCCAGAGCAATCCAGCATTGCAGTCGGTGATGAGAACTTTTCAGTCCTCATCGATGCCTCTACTCTCGTAGAAACCTCTGGAAACGGCGACTCCCAATTAAATCCTGGTGAATCTGTTCAACTCGATTGGACCTTCTCAAATCACGGACTTGAAAAAGCTTATAATGTGAGTATTGATGTGACAGGTGAAGATGGGTCTTCTGCATCTCATTTCTATGATAGTTTAGATGTGGCTGAATCAGTGACACTCAATAATCAAAATTTTACCATTGCATCTGATTTTCCTGGTATGGCTCGTTTTGACATCTCAATTGATATTGAAGCAGATGGCGTTGGATATACAGATCATCGCCGTTTTGATGTCTTCGCACCGTATCTGCAGATCAACGAAATTGGCGAAACTGGAATGCCGCCTTATTCGTTTGATCCCGGTGAAATATCTGACCTGGTGATTTACGGTGAAAATATTGGCAGCCTGACCAGTAGCAATTTGACTGCGATTCTCAGATGTGCTGATGAAAATGTACTTATTCTGGACTCGACGGCAGTTTTTAATGATGCCGCACCTGGTGAACTCAGTGACAATTCAAGCTCCAGCTTTCGCATAAATTTGAATACTCAGGTAACCGTGGGTGTCCAAATTCCCTTCCAGGTTGAGTTTACTGATGACAATGGTTTTGTAGAAATTAGATCAATTCTACTACCTATAGGGACTTCTGGTATAGGTGATCCGCTTGGACCTGATGCGGGTGGGTATTTCTGTTATAGCGATCAAGATTTAGCCTACGCTCTGGCTCCTGAATATGATTGGATTGAAATCAAACCTGGTCTGGGACCTTATAATGGGGTCCTGGTACCACTCAGTGATTTTGGTGAAGATCAAGAAGATATTGACCCTGTTGCCCTGCCCTTTAATTTTGGATTCTATGGCGTTGATTACAATCAGATCTCAGTCTGTTCAAATGGATATATCGCTTTTGGTGAGAGTGGAACAGCACTTTTTCGGAACTATCATATCCCTGGACCTTTAGGTCCCAACCCAATGGTAGCTGCCTTTTGGGATGATCTGAAACAGTGGACTGGTGGTGGCGTTTATACATTCTATAATTCAGTCGACAACTATTTTGTGATTGAATGGTCCACCATGAAAAATCGATTTGGAGATTATGGATGGAGTCCTCCTCCTGTTGAGACATTATCATCGGAGACCTTCCAAATTATTCTTTATGATCCTGATTTTTATGGGAGTACGGATGGCAATGGTGATATAAAAATTCAATATAAAACATTTAATAATGTGAATTACAGTGAAGGGACTGACCTCCACGGTAGTTATGCCACTGTGGGTATTGAAGGGCGGGATGCTCTGGTTGGTTTGGAGTATACCTACAATAACACTTATCCGCTCCAGGCACATCCCCTGACCGATGGATCTGCCATCTTGTTTACCACTCGGACGGATGCTGTTTTACCCTGTCCAGGCTGGGCCCGTGGCGATGTCAATCATGATGGCTATCGGAATGTTCAAGATTTGATCATCCTGGTAAACACCATTCTAGGACAAACAACCATCGGTGAATGTGAGCTGTGGGCTGCCGACTTATCCCTGGATTCTAATGTCACGGTGAGTGATGTGGTGCTGTTGGTCAATGAAGTCCTGGGGAATAGTTTGGCTCGTACTGCGGCACCTGACTTAGGTCATGCTGATATTATTGTCGATCATGAGAACATTGTTCTTCGTTCCTCTGCACCTATGGGAGGTTTTACTTTTGATCTGGTTGGTGAAAGTCACCCAATTCCAGTCAGTCATGATGGACTTACGGTGATGACTCGAGAGATCGAAGGTGGGCTGCGAGTTCTGGGGTATTGGAGTAAACCTGCAGGTTCAGTAGTGGAGCTTTTTCAGCTACAACATTCAATTGTTGAAATCAATTACCCAGAGGTAGTTGATAATGCTGGGGTTTTGATGCAGACAGAAGTCGTTCGAATACCTGAGAGCTTTTCTGTGACCTCTGTTTTCCCAAATCCATTTAATCCAACCGTGAACATCAGTTACAACCTTCCGAGATCTGATGAAGTGTCCATACATATTTATAATGCACTTGGACAAGAGGTCAATTACTCTAAATTTCAATTACCAGCAGGTGGGCACACATTTACTTGGGATGGTCTGAACCAGAGCAATCAATTGGTAAGTTCGGGGATTTACTTTGCCAGGATTACCGGGGCTGCGGGGTCAGAAATGGTTAAACTGACACTCCTGCGCTAAGATTTGGTATAATATTTGAATGGGAATGAATTATGAATAAAAATCTCTTACTCGTAGAAGATGATGCAGAGATCATCAGTCTTTTAAAAGAAGGACTTCGTTATGAAGGATTTGATCTGACCATTTCCCGTGATGGGGATAGTGGATTAGAAAAAGCACGTCAAGGCGATTATGGCCTCATCCTTATGGATTGGATGTTACCTGAAATATCGGGAATTGATGTGGTCAGAACGCTCCATGAGGAGAATATCCACACACCAGTGATAATGCTGACGGCTCGTCATGACGAACTCGATAAAGTAGCAGCTTTAGAGGATGGGTGTGACGATTACATAACCAAACCTTTTAGTATCAAGGAACTCGTGGCTCGGATCAACGCTGTTATGCGTCGCGCTGCCTCCCATATTCAAGATAGTGATGGTGGAGATCGTAGCATTAGTAAAGGTGATCTTGAAATTGATCTGGAGAAACGCTCAGTTCTGATTCGTGGAGAAGAAATCCAACTAACTGCGACGGAGTTTAATCTTTTAACCCTCTTAATCCGTCAGCCTGGTCGGGTTTACAGTCGTAAACAATTGCTCGATATTGTTTGGGACTATTCATTTGAGGGTTACGAAAATACTGTCAATACACATGTCAATCGTCTCCGCTCAAAGATTGAGAAAAACCCAAATAAACCAGAGTATGTACTCACCGTCTGGGGCGTTGGGTATAAATTTTCGGATGAGATAACAAATTAGAAAATTTCATGGTTGAAATTCGTAGCATACCGCTCTTCCGTACGCTGACTTTTAAAGTTTCAATGGCGCTCATCTTGTTTTTCATGATTAATGGTGTCCTACTGGTCTTATGGGATCAGGCGGATCTACTGAATGAAATGGAAATAGAGATTCAGACAACCTACCGCTATACAGCATCTGAAATTGCTGAAGAATTGGAAAATATAGAGACCGACACCGAACAACTGTCGGTCTTTTTTGATTCAGTAGCCACTTACTACCCAGGCATGGAGTTATTTCTCATCGCAAAGGATGGGCTGGTGCTTGAAAATGCGAGTTACATACCTTCAACACTGATCAAAAAGACGGTCCCCATTGATGCCATCGTTTCATTTATCAATGCCGATACTTCAGATTATCCCATCGAAATCCCAATCCCAACTGCAACTGACCTGGATTTCGTTTTCTCCGCCGCAGCAATAGGTCCTGACAATAATCCACACGCCTATGTACTTGTGACGCTCGTGGAAGGTGGAGAAGATTATGTCGTAAGTTGGTGGGAAGAATATGGGTCACTTCTGACGCGGACAATCTTTTTTAGTCTGATCATTGCTGGTTTCGCCGGTCTTTTATTTTGGTATTTTTTGACTCGTCGTATTGATCGGGTTGCCCGGGCTGTCCAGAGTTACCGCGCCGGGAATAATGGAATCAACCTGGATGATCGTGGAAGTGATGAAATAGGCCATGTTGCCATGCATGTTGGCGACATGATGAAACGCATTGATTCTATGTTTGATGAGTTGGGTCGGAAGGAAAAAATGCGGACAGAATTGTTGGCATCAGTCAGTCATGAGTTGCAAACCCCTTTAACAGTGATGCAGGGAAATATCGAAACCTTGGTTGAACATCGTGAGAAAATGAATGATGCTGATCTTGATCAAAAATTAGGTGCAGTTTATTCTCAAGTCCAAAATATGAGTGCCCTGATTGATGATATGTTTGATGTGGCTATTCTTGAAACAGGGCAGATGTTGATCAAGCCGGAACCCTTTCCTCTTGTAGAACTGATCGAGGATGTGGTCCAAACACATGCCTTACTCATCGATCAGGCAAAGCTGACCATAGATCGAGACTATTCAGAAGTTATCCAGACGGTAAATGCTGATCCAATCAGAGTCCGGCAGGTGATCAGGAATCTTTTGAGCAACGCCATTAAATTCTCAGAACCGGGTGGAAAGATTAAAATTTCTACCAGCGTTAAACAAAATGAAGTCCTGACCTTTTGCATTGAAGATACAGGTATTGGAATTGCTGAGGATGACCTGGAAAATATTTTCCAAAGTTTTTATCGATCCAAACAGACTCCCAATCAATCGATTAAGGGAACAGGTCTGGGTTTACATATCTGTCAGCATATTTTAAAACTACATGCCTCCCATCTTGAAGTGAAAAGTCGCAGGGATGTTGGTAGTAGCTTTTGTTTTGATCTGAAATTGTTTAAAGAAGTTGTAACCATCTAGTACTACTCAGCTCTATATCTTATACCAATTGTACTTCAAAAGTGCGTCATAACTTCAAAATATTTTTTCAGTTCATAAACTTAAAATGTGAAGCATAGCCGTAGCTATGGTGAGAATTTTAAGTGTGTCACACTGAGTTCATCGAAGTGCAGTGAAATGGGAAAAGGTGAAGAAGGATGGCGTATTTTTGAGGTTTAATTGGTATTATAACAAAATTGGGAGAGAAGACATGACTCAGGAAATCGTTACTGAAAGCGGATTAAAATATATTGAATTGGAAGAAGGCTCTGGAAAGTCGCCTTTAAGTGGTCAAGGTGTTGTTGTGCATTACACGGGGACCCTGGAAGATGGGACAAAATTTGACAGCTCTGTTGATCGTGATAAACCATTCAGCTTTACCATTGGAATTGGTCGTGTTATTCAGGGATGGGATGAAGGGGTGATGTCCATGAAAGTTGGTGGAAAACGTCGACTGATTATTCCTTCCGAATTAGGTTACGGTGCACAAGGTGCTGGGGGAGTAATCCCACCCAATGCGACCTTGATCTTTGATGTCGAGCTATTAGATATCCGTTAATAAATAGGGTAATATCCACTTATAGTAGACGTTAGTCCCCTCCTGTCAATGATCCCGCCGAAGGGAAACACGCAGTGTCGGGGAGAGGGGTTAGGGGTGGGTTAGCCAAAATGCAATTTAGAAGACCAAATTGAGTATCAAGAATCCCCAACACCTATTATTTAAGTATTTATAGAAGGTTCAGTAGCCATACATGACATCAGAAGAACTAAAAACCATCCTGGACGAACATCCCCTAACTCTCCTTTATTTTTCCACACCTAGCTGTAACGTTTGCAAAGTGTTGAGACCAAAAGTTGAGGAATTATTAGCAGAAGAACCACCCTGGCATTTTCAATATATGAATACGGAAGAGTCCATGGAGATTGCTGGACAACATTTAGTGTTTGCCGTCCCCACCCTTCTCTTGATGGCTGAGGGACGTGAGATTACCCGTTTAAGTCGACATTTTGGTATCCATGAATTGGAAAAACCGATACGACGCTATGCCCAACTCTTTAACGAGGCTTAGACTATAACTCTTCCCTCGTTTGGACACTGAGGCTACTGGGATCAGGTCCAGCGGGTGTCTGACTGGTTTGGTTCTTAATGGCATCGATCTCATCAAAACTATAGAGTTTTCCCTTTCCAACACCTTCACACTCTTCCTCAATCATCTTCCAACGATAACTTGATTTTAAATTGGCAGTCCAGAATGGATACGTACGACATTGGGTTGGTCGAGCTTCATAAATCGTACACCCCTTTTCGCCGTAAAAGATGCAGTTGTCTCCGTTGTTCTTGAAAACGTATTGTCCTTCATGCAATTCCATATAGCTATCCGTAAAGGTTTTGACGCTTAATTCTAAATGCTTGGCAGCAAACCCCACATCCTCAAGACTGGGATAGACAAAGCCGCCACCCAGTTTACAACAGGCACCACATCCGGTACATTCGAACTTTAATCCTTCGGCGTAGAAACGTTGTCTAGAGGTATTGGCCATCCCTAAAATAACCCTTTTACCAGTCCGCCATCTACAACGATAGATTGACCTGTGATATAACTGGCCCGAGTGGATGCCAAAAAGGTGATCACAGCGGCTAATTCTTCAGGCTGTCCCAGTCTCTGCATGGGGATATCCTTGGAAATTAATGCTGGGTCGGCCAGGTCTAGCCGTTGTTTGTTGCGGGCACAAATGGCAACGCGACACCCTTCCTGAGCTAACTCTATTGCTGCAGCCAGCCCCAACCCAGATGAAGCTCCTTCAACCAACGCTACCTTATCTTTAATTCCAAAATCCACGAATTACTCCTTTGTGGGATATCAATTCAACACCCCGTAAAAATCTCCAACATGATACCTCATGGCTTCGTACAGGAAAAGGAACAATTGCCGGTCTAATCCTGTTCACTTATGTGCTACTCCGTCTATATTAGGCGGTTAAAAATGAATAAAGGAAACCTTTTATAAATGGATTTTTACACACTTTTATTGGCCGTACCAGCAATTCTCATTGCCCTCACTTTCCATGAATTTGCCCATGCCTATGTCGCCTTCCGATTGGGTGACCCTACAGCAAAATATATGGGGCGTTTAACACTCAATCCGTTGGCTCATTTAGATCCCATGGGAACAATCATGATTTTCCTGATTCATTTTGGTTGGGCAAAACCAGTGCCCGTTGATCCACGTTATCTAGGGAACCCCAAACGGGATATGATGTGGATTTCGGCAGCTGGCCCCTTGATGAACATGACTTTAGCCTTAGCTTCTGGAATATTGATTCGACTTTTTATCGGAGCTGGATTTGCCAGTGGACAGCCCGGCGGGATAGCCAGTATGGTTTTTCAGATGCTGAATTTCTCATTGTACATAAACTTGGCCCTGGCTTTCTTTAATTTATTACCAATCCCACCTCTGGATGGTTCTAAAATCCTGGCTGGCATTCTGCCTCATCGTTATGCCAACACACTGTACATGATTGAATCAAAGGGACCCATGATACTTTTCGGGATCATCATGTTTGGCTGGGTGACCGGAAGTAACATTATTGGCAGTATCATTGGACCTTTTGTAGGCTTTTTTATGGGAATATTTGCGGGGATATAATGCCTGAACTGAAGTTTTCTAAAAACCGTCATCTACGTCGTTTTGAAGAGGTAGAGGACAAGGAGAAGCGGATTGAGTTTCAACGACTCACATCTAGCTATCCAAAACGAAGCTGGATAACTCTTATCGTTATGACAGGTATGGTTGCTTATCTGCTCTACTATTTGTCCAAAGTATAAAGGGATTGCCTGATGCAGCAAATTGTTGAATGTGTTCCAAATTTTAGTGAAGGTCGTGACCTGGTAGTCATTGAACAGATTACCTCGGCGATAAAAGAAGTTGAAGGTGTTACCCTCCTTGATGTGGACCCCGGTGCAGATACAAATCGTACGGTTGTAACCTTTGTTGGTGGACCAGATGCTGTGGTGGAAGGGGCTTTTCAGGCCATTAAAAGAGCCTCAGAGGTCATTGATATGACCAAACATTCAGGTGCACATGCCAGAATGGGTGCTACCGATGTGTGTCCGTTTATCCCTGTGAGTGGTATGACAATGGATGATTGTGCTGAACTTTCTAGAAAGTTGGGCAAACGGGTGGCAGAGGAACTTAGCATTCCAGTATATTTATATGAGTATTCAGCGACAAGCCCTGAACGTCAGAACCTGGCCATCATTCGAGCCGGTGAATACGAGGGCTTAGACGCAAAACTGCAAGATCCCAAGTGGAAACCTGACTATGGAAAGGCAGAATTTAATGCCCGATCAGGTGCTACCGTGATGGGAGCCCGCAAATTTCTGATTGCCTACAATGTGAACTTGAATACAAGAGACCAGAAGAAAGCCACAGACATTGCATTAGAAATTCGCGAAGCGGGCCGCAATGCCCGTGATCCTAAAACAAACAAATTTATTCGTGATGAGAATGGGATTCCCACAAAACGCCTAGGTACTCTAAAAGCTGTCAAAGCAGTTGGTTGGTACATTGATGAATACAAAATGGCCCAAATATCCATGAACCTGGTTGACCTGGAAGTCACACCCTTTCATATCGCTTTCGATGAAGTCGTTACTGAAGCCACCAAGCGTGGATTGCGAGTATCCGGAAGTGAACTGGTGGGTCTTATTCCCCTTAATGCCATGTTGGATGCTGGACGTTATTTTCTGAAAAAACAAAATTCAAGTACGGCTGTTTCAAACGCTGAAATCATTCGCATTGCCATTCAAAGTATGGGTCTGGATGAAATATCTCCCTTTGTTCCACAGGATCGGATTATTGAATATCAGCTCGGTTCAAAAGATGAACAAAAATTAGTTGATATGGGTGTGACGGAATTTGTGGATGAACTTGGGTCAGATTCTCCAGCTCCCGGTGGTGGATCTGTGTCCGCC
>Ga0307988_1000420_pt1 | contig 29983 bp, 21 predicted proteins | sample EllFjometagen183_FD_203166 | JGI IMG/M metagenome (GOLD analysis project Ga0307988, IMG submission 203166) | Marine microbial communities from Ellis Fjord, Antarctic Ocean - #183 | ecosystem: Environmental > Aquatic > Marine > Unclassified | place: Southern Ocean | collected 2014-10-08 | reverse complement strand
TAAGCTTCCTTCAGATTCGCAGTCACCCACGACACCCTTGCTCTCGACTAGTGGTTGGATACTACATTCCTCCACAGTGGACTTGCACCACCTAGTTATTGACCATGCACGGCACACATAAAAAAAGCCCCCGGCAATCCACCGGAGGCTTTTCTGAATTTTTGTTATGCTAATTTACAGAATTACGCGCCGGTTTTCCCAATTACTCTCGGTCGTCGGTTGCGAATGGAAACGATATGTTTGCGTGCGTTCATCATAATTCAGAACAATTATATCCTCAGAGTAGGGTATTATGCAAGAAAATAATTTTTCTTTATGATTATTGCGTGTTATACCTAATATTATTCTGTGAGTAAAACTGTAATCATTAACGCCCGTATTGAATCATGAGTATGTCTTTATGCCTCTAGTCGCCCATTCAACTTTACCAACTTTTGAATTCTTAAAAGATCAGGGAGAAGAAATTCTCAATCTGGGACAGGCCCTACACCAGGATATTCGTGAATTGCATATTGGCTTTTTAAACCTCATGCCCAATGCGGCATTCAAAGCAACAGAGCGCCAATTTTTGAGGTTGGTGGGTAGTTCAAATCAGATTGTTCAATACTATGTCTACCCATTTACCATTGCCGGTGTTGATCGCGATGAACAAACCCAGGTATATATTGATAGCTACTACTCCAGTTTTGAGGATATCAAAGCGATTGGTTTGGATGCTCTGATCATTACGGGGACCAACCCAGCTAATCCAGCATTAGAGCAGGAGCCCTTTTGGAAACCTCTGGGAGAGGTTGTTGATTGGGCGACAAAAGAAGTAACCTCTGTGCTCTGCTCCTGTTTGGCAGTACACGCCATAGTAAAACAGCTCCATGATATAGAGCGGCAGCCATTGGAAAGTAAGCGCTGGGGGGTTTACAGCCATCGCATCATGGATTCTCGCCACCCACTTTTGCGAAACATAAACACACGCTTTGATGTGCCCCATTCCCGAAACAATGATATCAGCCTGTCCCAGTTACAGTCTGCTGGCTTTGAAGTACTGGCCCACGGAGATGAGGGAGGTGTCCACATGGCTGTGAGTCCAGATATGTTCAGGCTCGTCTACCTCCAGGGGCACCCGGAATATGACCGTATCAGCCTCCTCAAGGAATATAAGCGTGAGGTCATTCGCTATGTTCAAGGAGAACGTGGTCCTTTTCCAGATAGTCCTGAAAATTATTTTAATGCTGATGTGGAAAAGATCATCCAAACCTTTAAAGATGCTTTAGACGTGGCCCAAGAGCAGAATCTTCCTCTCCCAATATTTCCAGAACAGGAGATCGCCCCCCTACTTGATAATACCTGGCGGGATACGGGCAAATCCATTTTTAATAATTGGCTGGGATTGGTTTATCAAACAACCGGTGTTGATCGCCACCAACCATTTTCAGATGGTGTTGATCCTGAAGATCCTCTGCAGTTAAAGTGATCCTGCGCAAGAGCTCTCATGCTGGATCAGCGTATTTTTTCTTTAGTTCCCACATTTTGACCCTTCGACAGGCTCAGGGTGACATCATAATATCCTCTTTCAAAAAAAATAGAAACGGAGTGACTTATCAAACCTGAAACCAAAGTAATCCATAGCGGCTATACTTCTGAAGCGACCACCAAGGCCGTGGCAGTACCCATTTACCAGACGGTTGCCTACGAATTTGATGATGCCCAGCATGCGGCTGACCTTTTCAATCTAGAGGTTACTGGAAACATTTATTCCCGCATCATGAATCCCACCAATGATGTTCTTGAAAAACGTGTCTCTGATTTGGAGGGTGGAGCTGCCGGGCTGGCTGTTAGTGCTGGAAGTGCGGCCATTAATTATGCAATTCTGACAATCGCTCAACAGGGCAATAATATTGTGAGTGTGCCTCAGGTGTATGGGGGTACCTATACCTTATTTAGCCACATGTTTGCCAGTTTGGGGATCGAAGTTCGCTTTGCAAAGGATGATTCTCCAGCAAGTCTTGAAGCCCTGATTGACCCAAAGACAACGGCCGTTTTTTGTGAAAGTATCGGGAATCCAGCGGGGAATATTGTTGATCTGGAGGCGCTTGCAAATATAGCTCATTCTCACGGCGTCCCCCTGATCGTGGACAATACGGTGGCAACCCCCATTCTGATTCGTCCCATTGATTATGGTGCAGATATTGTCGTTCATTCTCTAACCAAATACATGGGTGGACATGGGAATTCGCTGGGTGGAGTCATTATTGATTCTGGGAAATTTCCCTGGGCAGACCATCCAGAACGATTCCCCATGTTGAATAAACCCGAGCCAGCTTATCATGATATTATCTACACAGAGGCCATGGGTGAATTGGCCTATCTTGCACGCTGTCGGACCGTCCCATTGAGGAATACAGGGTCTGCGTTGAGTCCCATGAATGCATTTTTGATTCTACAAGGAATTGAAACCCTGGCCTTGCGTATGGAGCGTCACTGTGACAACACTCTGGCTGTGGCAAAATATTTAAGCAAACATAAAATGGTCAGTTGGGTAAGCTATGCTGGTTTGCCAGATTCACCTTATTATGACCTCGCTCAAAAATACTGTAATGGTTGCGCCTCAGGGTTACTGAGTTTTGGTATTAAAGGTGGTCTTGAAGCAGGATCCCGTTTTTATGATGCTTTACAAATTTTTAAACGTCTAGTGAATATCGGTGATGCAAAATCTCTGGCAGCTCAACCAGCTGCGACAACCCATCGGCAACTATCTGGAAAAGAGCTTGAGGCTGCTGGCGTAACACCCGATATGATTCGACTCTGTATCGGCATTGAACATATCGATGACATTCTTGAGGATTTGGAGCAAGCTTTGGTGATAGCAGAAAAGGGGTAATACCAATTAAGCCTCAAAAATACGCCATCCTTCTTCATCTTTTCCCATTTCGCTGCACTTCGATGAACTCAGTGTGACACACTTAAGACTCTTTAGCCACCCATCTACGCTCTATTAGCTTCGCCGGGCAGGCAGATAAACACAGGTATAACAACAAATTAGGGCTTGAGATTACCGAGTTATGCTGCAGCACTTTGACAATTGATTTTAGTCGAGAGATCGCCGCGCCCTAGCGGGACTCGCGAAGACGTGAACTCGTCATTGCGAGCATGCAGTGCGTGGCAATCTGTTTCATCAATTTGATTATGCATTGACAAAGAACAGTCACTATCCCAAGGATGCTCTCGGGATCTAGATGCAATGCGCGTCTTGGGAAGTTAACTTGATATAAAAAGGTATTGAACCTTACGGAAAAGGGTCTTTCAGGTACAGAGCACATACCTTTGACAAAGTGGTTACGCCCGCCTGTGTATGACTTCGTGCGGGATTATAGTTCACCGTTATGGTTTCTTGCGTGAGATTCTTCTCTCGTTGCACTCGCTCAGAAAGACTAAATGAATATCCTAATTAAGCACCAAAATAATTCATGTAATCCCCGGAATCATCACCAAAACGCTCAACGTCAGTATCTTTAATCTTATAGGTGGAGTGTTCCCCGACCACTTCAGAAAAATAAATCTCATATTCATCGCCATGCTCATCAATCATGAGAACTTCAGCAAGATTTGTGTTCACATTGATAGCCTTTAGGTTCGAATGGCACATGGGGCAAAAAGTCTCCACCCGCTCCCCTTCTTTGAGGATAAGTGATTCATGTTTGTGACAGCGATAGTTTCCCAATTCAGGGCTTAATAGGAGTAAGCCTCGCGCTTGGTTCTTTGTTCTAACGGCAAAAATAATATTATTTTCAACCATTAAATTCCCACGACAATAGGGACATAAATATTCGTTTTTCATGATATCCTTTCAATACAAATGTTGAATAAATTTATCTTCACTCCTCGTGTTATTCAAGCTATCATTTCAAAAACTTAACGGGGAGTTGTCTTTCTGTGCTGTAACCGAATAACCTCTACTGTGGTGTCCAGAATTCTACATAATTGAGGACCACCATTTGCCCTGGAGATCCTTTCGGCTTTTGGTCTCAAGAATGGCTGAGGTAATTTTAATCATGGGCGAAGAGAGAGCGATAGTCATTGTGTTCCTTCAGTAAATCTTCATGGCGCCCTTCACAATAGATCTGTCCCTGTTTGATCCAGACCACCCGATCCATCTCAGATGCAGTGGCTTCACGATGGGTCGCGACTAGAAACAAGGCCTGTGAATAATTGGTGTTAATGTTTTTCCATAGGATTTTTTCTGTATTCAGGTCCAGAGCTGAGGTAACATCATCAAAAATATAGATCGGGGTGTCACCATAAAATGCTCTCGCTAAAGCGACTCGAGCCCTTTGTCCACCACTCAGACCTATACCACCCTGTTCTAAGCGCTTTTCTGAATCAAGCTCGGAATCAATCACAGCTGTATTTGTAACCTCATTCAAGCTACGTTTGGAATCACGGCCCATGGTGATATTCTCAGCAACAGTTCCACTGAATAATTCAATATCCTGGGGCACATAAGCAATACTGGCGGATCGAGATGAGTCACTTAGGTCAGCCAAATTGATTCCACCGATTTGAGCAAGCCCATTCGTTGGAATAAACCATCCTGAGAGGAGCTTTAAGAGTACGGTTTTTCCCGACCCAACTTCACCCACAATCCCAATCCTTTCACCTGGGCTTGCTTGAAAATTCACGGTATTTATGACTTCTTTTTGCTCACCTGGAAAGTGGAAACTTAGATTTTGAGTGGTTAGCTCTGTAAGGGGTTTCTCTGATTTAATATTGTGTTCTTTCCGATTCTCACTCTTTTCGATCTCCTCCAGGCGTTCAACAGAAGTTTCTGCTACTTTTAAAGAAACGAAGAACCAGGAAATAGTCCAGATGGGTTCAGTGATACCTGTCATATAGGCAATAAAAGCATAGAAATCGCCCAGGCTTATCTCGGACTGAATAACATAATACCCACCGACAAAGAGAATGATTACCAGACCGACCTGGTTGATGAGGCTGCCAATACTCTCCAGAAGGGCACGGATAAAGACGACTCGCTCTTCAGCCTGCTTGCGGGTTTCCATATTGTTCTTAAACAGTCTTTCCTGGGCTGATTCCATAACAAACCCAATGACAATCCGGATACCAGAAAAGGCCGATTCGAGAATATTATTGGTTTCAGAGATGGTCTCCTGGCGGTGTTTATAGGCTTTATGTTGTAAATGCTCTGTTTTGCTCATAGCCCAAACAATGAGCGGCAGCGGTGACACAGCGAGAAGGGTCAGTTTCCAGTGGAGAGTCATCATAACACCAATGGAAAATAACAATGTAAAACCAGCCTCAATGGGGCGCATGATCCCAGAATTTGAGAACCAGTTGAGCTTCATATCACCATCGATATCATCTGAGAATCGGGTTATCAAATCTCCTGATCGATAATTATTAAAAAAGGCAGGGTCCTTCTTTAACAGGTTATCGAAATGAAATAATTTGATATCCATCGCCAACAAAAGATTCATGATATAGCGAGAAGATGGAAGAATCCACCTAGCCAGAGTACGGGCGAGTCCAACCAAAAGAATCATCCAGACGTATAAGCGAACCTCTGTAGTGGATTGTCCCTCTATCAAGGAATCGATGACATATTTAAAAATAACAGGGTAGGCTGTGCTCAGTGCAATACTGATAACCGTCACCAGAACTACCCAGGAAATCCCAACCCGTCTCTTTTTCCAATAGGTCATAAACCAGCCCAGGACGTGTTTTGCAGAACCAATGAGGGCCATTACAAAATTTCCTTATCTGGATCAATGTGGGTTAACAGGTCAGCATAGGGTCCCTGGTTGGCGATAAGTTGTTCATGACTTCCACTTTCCAGAATTTCACCGGCTTGTAAATACATGATGATGCTGGCTCGCCTGATCGTACTCAGTCGATGGGCTACAATAACGGAAGTCCTGCCCTCAGTGAGCTTTTTCATGGTGGCCTGGATGCGTAATTCTGTGCCTGGGTCCACAGAGGATGTTGCTTCATCCAAAACCAAAACTTGTGGCTTTACTGCCAGGGCTCGAGCGAAAGCTATCAACTGTCGCTGGCCATAGGAAAAGCCCTCACCGCTTTCTTTAAGTTCCGTTTCATAGCCTTCGGGTTTAGCCAAAATGGTTTCGTGGATATCTGTCAAGCGGGCAGCATCTTCCAACTCTTCACGGCTGACTCCATCCCGGAAGGCACGCAAGTTTTCTTCTATGGGGGCCGGAAATAAAAATAGATCCTGGAGCACAAGACCAAAATGGCTACGGTATGCTGCCACATCAAACTCCCGAATATCAATCCCATTCAGGAGGATGCGTCCCTGTTGGGGATCACGGAACCGACAGATCAGATTGATAACGGTTGATTTGCCCCCGCCTGTTGGTCCAACCAGGGCAACCTGCTCTCCACCTTGTATATCAAACGACATATCTTTGATAATCATCTCTGATTCAGAATAGCCAAAACTGACATTCTCGAAGCGGATACTTCTAATGGTTTCCGGTAAAGGTTTGGAATTGGTTTTTGTGGCGATATAGGGTTCGGTTTCCAAAGTCGAAAAGATGCGGTCGGCTACTCCACCAGCAGATTGTAATTGGGATATCTGTTCAGTGAACATGAAAATGGGCCAATAGATTTGTGCGATATATTGGGCAAATAAGACGAGTGCTCCAACAGTGAGCGACCCTTCACCAACCCACCTCACACCCAGCATGAGAACAATTACAGTGGCAGCAACTTCCATGGAACCCAAGCCCTGGAATATTCCGTAGTTAATCCAATTCATTTTGATGCTAAAGCGATTGAATTCCTCAGTTGATCTACGAACGCGTCCAAGGGCCCAATCAGTGCGATCAAACATCTGGAGGATACTGGCTGAGCGAATAAATTCACTGAGAACACCAAGCATTTTTGAGAAATTTTCTCGATCCTTACGAAAATAGGGGCGGAAATATCTAAATGAAAACCAGGCCACAAAGATAACCAGCGGAAAAATGGCCAGGGTGATCAAAAGAAATCTGAGGTCAACAGAAGCTAAAATAATAAAGGCACCAATGATCATTCCAAAGGACATCAAAAGTCGTTGTGCCATGGTAGAGGTAACTGCAATAATTCTTTGTGGGTCAGATTCAATACGACTAACTAACTGGCCTGTTGAGGTAGCTTCGGCAAAGGGTAGACCCAGTTTTAACGCATGAGAAAACAGAGAAACCTTGAGGTCATTGACGGCAAAAATGCCCGCCTTTTGAGCCATCCAGTTGCTGTAAAATCCAAAGATTGCCGACAGGACCATGGTAAGCAGATAAAATCCAGCAGACCAAGCTAAGGCCGAAAAATTACCACCTGGAATATCGTGATCGATAATCCGCTTCAAAATCAAGGGCTGAACCAGAACGAGAATCACTCCAACAAAAGCCCAAAGCAAGGCATAGAAAAAAGTTCGATTGTACGGTTTTACATAGGGGTATACCCCCCTAACCATCTCCTTGAGTGAGTAGGTTTTGGTTTGATTATCATCCAGGCTAAAGTCTTCATCATGCCACATGCTTTCAGGTAAGGTGAAATGGCTAAAAATGGAAGAGAAGAATTGGGGAGAAGTTTGGAAGTTTTGTGGTTGGGAGGTTGGGAGGTTGGGATGGGTGTTTTTGCGAGGGAGTATCGCGAGTGTGGCAATCCGTTGGACTCACGAAGACAAAGGCGCTGGGGTAGCCGCCTTTGTGAAGGAGTGCCACGACTGTGGCAATCTCAAACTTAAAGTTTCTACATTTTAGAAGACAGGATGCTCATTACATAACTACGACCATAAATGGAGAATAGCTGTAGGAGTTCATTCAATTGTGACTCCAGAGATTGAATGGCAACCAGATCACCTTCTCGCTCCATGATTTGTAAGATTTCACGTTGGTCCGGGCTGTCACCTAGTTCAAAGTCAGGATCAGAAACCAAGTAGGCCGGCATACCCTCAGCAATGGCTAAATCTAACTTTTTAGCTTGAGCGTTGGATTTCAGAGCAAGGGACGAACGTGGTGAATCATCGGTATATAGAACGACTGAAGTAGGAGTTCTGAGTGATATAATCGTCGAATTAGGATCTGAGGCTAAATGTGCCCGTTCGAATAACTGGCGCCCAAATGATTCAATGGCAGTATGCCGATTGGAAACCAGCTGTATTGCATTGTCCTTCATTCCACTCATGCCCAGGATATCCAGAAAGTTCATGGTGAGCATCTTGAAGACACTGACACCTGGTAGCGCAGCGGTATGATAGGGTTGAGCCAAATCAGCAATATAGTGTAATCCCCATCCCATAAACCGCCAGCCCCAGTAATCCTGGCCCTCACGAAAGGCCAGTTCTGAGAGTGTTTTATAGAGGTGAATTCGGTATTCAGGAAGACAATGGCTGATATATGGTGCTAATTTATTGACCAAATCAGCTTCATGATAGAGACCCATGTGGATCGGTGCTTGAGAGCCATACTCTAGATTCGGATTGCCAAAAGGTTGGATGCCAAAACCATAGATCTGCCCCGCTGGCGTCCCGTTATTTTCGTAAAGACCAATGTCCAGTCCCATATCTGGCTCGTCATTTGATGTAACCAGGACACTAAGTGGGTCGATCAACATCTCATTGCTCAGGCCCACAAACACCACATTGTAGAACCCTTTATTTTGCTTGAGAGGTGTGATCTCCCCTGGCAGAAGAATTGGCTTTTCACCTGGGTCATCACCAGGCAACAATTGTAAATATGATATTATTTTAGATTCAGGGTTGATCCTGACCGCCTCAATAAAACGTTTTCGAATATCGTCAGGATTCCCCGTGGATTGAAAAGCAATGTCATCGGGAAGGGGCGTATACCATTCCAGGTTTTCTCTGGCCCAAGTCTCTTCCTGCTCCAGGGTCAGAGCTAACTCTGATTCAACCGAAATAAGGAAATCATCCAAACTTCTTACACGAACACTATCACTGCTGGTCACTTCATCCATAGAGGAGAATATCGGGTGGGCTATCAGCGTATGTAAATCCCAGGCCAGGGTGTTTTCATACATGAGAAGCATACTACCCAAAACAATAATCCATTTCCCGACATAGTTTTTCATCTTAATCCTTTTACCGTTTGATAAGGGTTGATATCATAGACAAGGTTCGATTTTAAAGTAAGAGAGCTTATTGGCCATCCAATTCATAATACATCTTTCAGACATGGCCCAAGAATAGATGGTTTTTATGCTATCATGGGATAATATGCCGATGCAAAAATCATATCTTTGGGTTATCATCGAATGAATTATAGAGAAGCATCGAGGGTGAGACTGCCTTCAAGAAATAAGGAGTTAAACATGAGATCAATCATCACCCCAATATTTTTCTTACTGATAAGCCTGGGTTTTGGACAGGAAGGTCTGGTATATCAAACACCTCCACAAGCTATTCTGGATTTGGTTGATGTTGAACGAGCGCCTTACGCACTCTTCGACAGTGATTATCATTACATGGTAACCCTGCAACGAGATGCTTATAAATCTATTCATGAGCTGTCTCAGGCCGAGCTGCGCTTGGCGGGATTGAGAATTGATCCCAAAACCAATATTGGTAGTCGTGTTACTTATTATCACACCATCAAGGTTAAAAACCTGAAAAATGAGAATAGCTATCCCATTATCGTCAGTGGCCTACCCCAAAACGCCAGACTGGCAAACTTCTCCTGGTCACCAGATGAGAAAAAGATGGCCATGACAAACACCACCACCCATGGAGTAGAGCTGTGGATATTAGATGTGACAGCAAATGCGGCCGCCAAGCTGACTGATGTCTGGATTAATGCGAATACAGGCGATGTGATCAACTGGTTTGAAAATAGCAAAGCCGTATTAGTCAAAGTAATTTCAAAAGATCGGAAGCCCCTGATCGATACCAAGAGTAGCGTGCCTGTTGGACCCATTATTTCCACCAGCGCAGGAAAAAAGGCTCAAAACCGGACCTATCAGGATCTCTTAAAAAACAGGGATGATGAGTTCAATTTTGAACAACTTACCCAATCTGAGATCTATAAAATCAATTTGGATGGCAGTTCCAGTCTTTGGCTGAACAGTGATATGTACCAAAGCATCAATTTCTCACCTGATGGTAAATATGTCATGGTGGAAACGATTGAAAAACCCTTCTCATATATCGTACCCTATTACCGTTTTCCCTCCCGCACGGTCATCTATTCCCAAAATGCAAAACAAGTAGAGCTGGTTTCTGAAGTACCGTTAATTGAGGATTTGCCAAAAGGGTTTATGGCCACCATCGAAGGTAGGAGAAATTTACGCTGGCGTAGTGATAAAGCATCGACACTGGTATTCGTTGAGGCGCTGGATGGTGGTGATCCCGCTGTAGAAGTTCCCTATAGGGACGAGGTTTTCCAGCTAATCCCCCCCTTTAATGGTAAGCCAAAAAGCTTATTAAAGACCATCAATCGTTTTAGAAGTATCTATTGGGGGGATAAACATATCGCTATCGCCACAGACAGATGGTGGAATAATCGTAATACCAAAACTTATCTATTTGACCCGTCTAGAGGATCGAAAATACCTGTCGTTTTATCCGATCGAAATTCACAAGATTACTACAGTGATCCTGGTTCCTTTGTTTTGCAGAAGAACAAATATGGCAGCCCTGTTTTGGCTCTAGAAAAAAACAAGGCCTTCCTCATTGGTGATGGATTTACTGAAAAGGGACAATTTCCCTTTGTGGACAGGCTTAATTTATCCACCCAAAAAACAACCCGTGTCTATACCTCAACGTACTCAGACAAGCTGGAAACACTTTATGATTATGACATTCGTAGAAGAGAGCTTGTCGTAAGAATCGAGTCGAAGAATGAATACCCAAATTATTATTCACGTGCACTAAAGGACAATAACTTAAAGCAGTTGAGCTTCTTTGAAACTCCCTTTGAGAGCCTAGCCAATGTTTCTAAGGAAGTGTTGAAGTATAACCGGGATGATGGACTAGAATTATCTGGAACTTTATACCTACCCCTTGGCTATGATAAGGCAAAAAAAGAAAAAATGCCCATGATCATGTGGGCCTACCCCAAAGAATACAAGGACATGTCCAGCGCCTCTCAAAACACCCAGAACCCCAATGAGTTTATATACCCCTGGTATGGATCACCACTTTTTTGGGTCACTCAGGGATACGTTGTTTTGACTGATGCGGCTTTCCCAATTGTGGGTGAGGGCGATGATGAGCCAAACGATTCTTTTAGAAAACAATTGGTAGCGAATGCCAAAGCAGCCATCGATGTGGTTGACGAGCTGGGCTATATCGATCGAAACCGTGTTGCTGTTGGAGGTCACAGCTATGGAGCGTTTATGGTTGCCAACCTTTTGTCGCATTCTGATCTATTTGCAGCTGGAATAGCCAGGAGTGGCGCCTACAATCGAACCTTGACTCCCTTTGGTTTCCAGAGCGAGGAACGGTCTTATTGGGAAGCGCCAGATATTTATAACTCCATGTCACCCTTCATGCATGCAGATAAAATGAAAACACCTCTGCTTTTGATCCACGGAGAAGCTGACAATAATTCGGGTACCTACCCCATGCAGAGTGAACGCTATTTCAATGCCTTGAAAGGTTTGGGAGCAACAGTCCGTTTGGTCATGCTCCCCAAGGAAAGTCATGGGTATCGCGCCAAGGAAAGTGTTTTGCATTTGCTCTGGGAGCAAGATCAATGGTTGGAAAAGCACGTTAAGAATAAATAATAATATATTTTATAATGAGATCGTAAGGTTCACTACAGGTTGCCTTTACTCCTCTCCTGCCAATGATTCTGCCGCCAGGAAACACGAAGCAACAGTCACCCTGACTGGATAGCTTTTGAAGCCTGAAACCAGTTAATAGATGATCAACTAGTAGAATTCATAGTTAAATATATCATAAGGCTATAAACTTAAAATATTAATTGTTATATAAGGGCAGGGCCTTATATTTAATAACTTAAAATAAGGGCATAACCTTATGCGTGCACAACAATTAATTTTAGCTCAACTCGACCTAAAGCTAGACAAATACAAGTCATTGGGGGCGATACCGGCACCTTTGCGTGGCTGGGTATACAGTATTCGCCAAGCCCTTAATATGTCTCTAAGACAACTCGGAAACAGAATGGGCATCACAGCTCCAAGTGTCCATGAAATTGAAGAGCGAGAAAGAACTGGAACTGTCTCACTTAAGGTATTAAGACAGGTTGGAGAAGCTCTAGATATGAAACTGGTCTATGGGTTTATTCCAGAAACAGATTCTCTGGAAAAAATGATTGAAAACCGAGCGTTTGAATTAGCGCGAGAAATCGTTTTACGTGCTTCAGTAAGTATGGAACTTGAGGATCAAAAAAACTCAGACCTTCGAGTTAAACAAGCAATAGAAGAAAAAGCCACTGAACTTAAAACCACTGTCCCAAGATATTTATGGGATTAGATACAGACTACATCTATAGTCAAACACCTCTCACAGAAGAAGAGTTAGAAGGATTGTTGATAAAAACGATCTCTACCCGAGGGGAACTGGATGAGTTTGAACAACATAATATTGAAACAGCTATCGACTGGAGTCTAAGGCAAAATTTCAGCTCTGCTAAAATTCTTAGCGCCGACTTTATAACTGGTGTGCATAAACGGATGTTTGGCCGAGTCTGGGATTGGGGTGGCTCTTTTAGAGATAGCAATAAGAATCTGGGGGTGGATAAGTATCTAATTCCCCAAGAACTCAAATTACTATTTGACAATTGTGAATATTGGATTGAAAACAATACTTTTCCAGAGGATGAAATCGCAATCAGATTTAAACACCGTCTCGTACAAATTCATCCTTTCCCAAATGGAAATGGTAGACATTCTAGGTTCTGTGCGGATATTCTGATTTCTCACGTTTTTAACCTCCCTGTCTTTACCTGGGGACAATTTAGCCTAACTGCTCCTAGAGAACTTTATCTTAAGGTTTTGCGTAATGCTGATGCAGGAGATATAAAACCACTCATTGATTTTGCCCGATCATAGGATGTGCTTCCTAACCAGCCCCCATAAATCACGAGGAAGCACAATCTGGCTTGTTATTTTAAATTCTGACTGCGTTGTTCGGAATAAATCCGTCCTCAGTGGTCAAGCATGCGACAAGCAAAGGAGAGCTTATGTCAAAATCAATAGAGGGTGAACTTGTTCTAAACATGAATGCCTTAAATAGTAAAATCCAGAAACACATTTCTGGAGCCTTATCTGTCCATGGTATCAGTTTTACTGAATATACCGTGTTACGTCAACTGGTTAAGGCGAATGGAAACAAGATGCGAAGAATCGATTTAGCTGAGCAAGTTGGCTTGAGTGCTTCAGGTGTCACCAGACTGCTAAATCCCATGGAGAAAATTGGACTTGTTCGAAAAGAAAATAACTCGCGTGATGCAAGGGTCAGCTTGGTTGTTCTGTCCAGTGCTGGAAACCGTATCTTCAATGAATCTGAAGTATCGTTCAATTTTGAGGTGAAAACATTTTTCAAAGATTTTGAGCCCGCAAATTTTAAGATATTGGCAAACATTGTAGACAGCTTGATTTGAAGTTTGAACGAGCCCTGAAATGGAATTCCCTTTTTAACTCGATGAATAGCCTGTCATTCGAGAGCCCCCCGTAAATAAATAAGCTCTATACAATCCCAGTTAATTGTTTTCATGTAACATACATTGGTGTAAAATGATAGCAATGGACCTGCAACAGACAGTCCTGTTGATTTTATCTCTTAATACAGGTTCCCGTCCAAATCATTTTCAAAAGGAGTACTTATCATGGGTGACAAAGGTAGTAAAGATAAAGGCAAGAAAGAAATACAGAAAAAAGCAGCACATACGCTAAAAGAAAAACGCCAGATTAAAAAAGATAAGGCAAAGGGAAAAAAGGATTGATCTTGACCGAGTAACGGTGGTCTAATTTTCCGCTATCAAGTAATGATGCCAGCAGGCGGGACACTTAATTGCGAGAGAATTTAATATTTCCAGAATGCGGATTTTGTCTTGGGCTCGATTTTAGGTTGTCCAATTGGTGAGAGGTCTAGACATCACCTTCGCTTAGCCTGCAACCAGTGACAGCATTTAAACAAAAAGCCCCGCATGGGGGCTTTTTGTTTTGTACACCGCCCAGGACTCGAACCTGGAACCAATTGATTAAGAGTCATCGGGTATATTTCTGTACACGCTACTGTATAAGGCTTTAAGGGGTATTTCGAACATGGCTTCCCCGCTATGTCCCCAAATCGTGCATTTTGGAACTAATGTATGATCGACGCCCTTTTACGCTTGAGCAACGATTTGGCTGCCGGGCTTTTTAGTTTTTGGCTTGAACATTTTTACAAGAAAGTCAGGAGGGAACTTAGTGTAAATCATCGTTGTTTTGATATCCTGGTGGCCGAGTAGATCTTTAACATACATAATGTTATTTGTTTCCACCAGACTACGAAGAGCAAAGGTATGACGTAAGCTATTAAGTGATTTATCTTTGGAGATATCTGCATCATCAGCATAATCTCGGAATGCATGTGTGATTGAGTTGGGCCTGTAGGGCTTGTCCATCGCAATCACGTAATGGGGAATTAGATCAACTGGAATAGGAATCATTCTGAGTCGCCTGCTCTTTGAATGCTCTGCGGGGATAGTAATATGGTCTTCTTCCAGGATACTGTATTGAAGTTCACCAACGCGTAGTCCAAGTCTTTCAAACACTTTGAATGTTGAATACCACTTTGGATTGTCTACCTGTTGATAAAACTTGTCTAGTTCATCCAACGATAAGAACTTCGGTAAACGTTCGTTAATTTTTACCTGAGCTACCTTCACTTTTTCAAGAATGTATCCCTCTTGAAAGAGCCAATTGGTAAACGCGTTCACAGAACGGATATTGATATTGATTGTGGTATCACTGAGTTTTTCCTTGTGAAGGTGGTCAATCATTTTTCTAATATTTTTGGTGGTAATTGAGTTTACCAATAATCTAGGGGCGTTGGTCTCGACTAAGCAATCCAGAGCTCGCTGATATGAATTAATCGTTGCCGGCCTGCGACCATTGATTCTTCGCTCCTTAATAAACCGCTTCACAGCATCTTGAAGCTCTAGATCTTCCATTTCAGCTTCAGTGATTAACTTGGCCTTAAGCAGAATTTCCCTGTCCTGCACAAGCCTCAGTCTACGCTCGGCTTCACGACGATTACCTGTCTGGGTAGCGATAGTTTTCTCTTTACCGCCAGGGAGGCGGACGCGGATGTAATATTTATTGTGTTTTTTTACTAGTGTTGCCATTGCTCAAATTCTCGCTTTAGTCTTTAACCTAATATTTTTAGATACACAAATCAATTCAGGAGTGTTGGTTCGGCTTCTATACTGGTGAATTAACTGATATTTCTACAACAATTGCGTTTGGAACATAGCAGAACACAACATAAAAAGTGCAGCCCTGCATCCGAAATGCAGCGTACCTTAGGGTACCGGGGAGTCGAACCCCCGACCCCCTGCTTGTAAGAAAGCGTATGGTAAATTACATTTAGCTGATATTATTGTATTTAGACGGTACAGAGAAAATGTGTGGCCTGCCCGACTGGGGCCTGGCTATCACTAAAATTAGAAGGACCAGCCAACGCCAGTCCTTCCTTATTTAGTCTATAGGTTCAATCCTTATCTGAGATACACAATCTTGATCGTCTTGCTGTAGTCTCCAGCCACTAATCGGCAAAGATAAACACCCGCACTCAGCGTATTCCCCAGGTCATCGGTCCCATTCCATTCTACGGTATAGCTCCCAGTTGACTGGTAACGGTCTGTCAGGGTGGTAACGGTTCTACCTGACATATCATAGACAGTAAGCATCACATCAGCAGAGGAAGGGAGATCATAATTGATGGTCGTGGTGGGATTAAAAGGATTGGGATAATTTTGCCCCAACTCAAAATGTTCACGGCGGCGGGGATCAGCATCGATGTTCACCAAACTTGAGACCTGGATGGAAAACGTATCAGCCGAGACTGTCCAGCCCCATCCATCAAAGGCCACGACATGCCAGTCCAGCCAGGTATCGCGATGCAATTCTTCAATGTCGAGTGAAATTGAATTTACATCAGCAAAATAGGATGAATCCAATACTCCCCCATCATACACATACACAGAATACGTGACGGGATCACCATCAACCTCCACGGGGAGTTCCCAACTAAAATCCTGTATGCTATTGGAGCCAGATTCAAACACACTGCCATCAGATGGAGCCATGAGGTGGAATTCACCGAGAGGATCATCTACTGCTGTCACATCTATCCATGCCCAGGCTGAGTCAGACCCATAAGCATGTGAAACGCTGTATTGAAAGGAATCCAGTCCAAAGAAGTTCAGATCACTACTATAACTGAATGTTTGATCGACAGTCTCAATCAGAATGCCATGAAGCGGTTCTACTGGGAATGTCACCAGCATGGCCAGACTGCGGTCATAGATGTCATTGCCCAGGATATCAAAAGGAACACTTCCAAGGGCATCCTCTTCCTGCTCAAATGAATCATTAGTAGCCTCTATATAGCTGAGGTTGTTCGTACCGGTAAGCAAGAATGGTACTTCTACATCACCCAATGAAATGCCACTGGAAAAGGTGATCTCTTGATCCAGAATGACTACATTCCCGATACTGGCATCCCAGGCACGGAATTGCAATGAATCAGTCCCAACATTGGCATAAACCATCAAGAAGTAAAGGGAAGCATCTCCCACTTCAACTGCTTCAGCCACCCCACGACACTCATCACCATGGAAGACAGCAATGACACTGCCAGTGTCTGTCTGAACCACTTCATTGAGCACAAGCAGGCCGGTTATGGTCATGGTATGTTCAAACGCATGCACATCCACAACCCAGTCCTGAGGAACTTGGCCAAGACCTGCAGACACCATTAACAGGATAGCAGCAGATCTCAGCCAATTCGCGTGCTTCAAATTCATACCCAAAATCACCCTTAACGGAGCAGTACCATCTTCTTCACATCACGGAAGGAATCAGTCTGCATGACGATTAGATAGACACCTGATGGAACTTGATGGTAATTCTTATCCATACCGGACCACTTAATAAAGCGATATCCAGCTGTCAGATCATCTTGTACCAGAGTGGTGACCAGTTGTCCCAACAGATTGTAGATCTGGATAGTGACAGTTGCATCTTCAGGTAATCCGAATCCAAATTTTGTCTCTGGATTGAAAGGATTAGGGTAGTTTTGTCCCAGAGTGTACACATCTGGGATGTAGCCTCTATCCCCAACACCCAATGGAGTCCGAGTCATGATCTCAGGATCCAGAGGTGTTCCAAGTGCTCCGTCCGATCTGAATGTCCAGCTCTGGTTCGCATGGTAGATGATATCATTTTCAGAATCCCAGATCTCAAATCGAAGTGCTTCATCCGGTGATCCGTGAATCATCAGAAAGACCCTATATGCATCCAATTCAGGAAGATAAACAGGGCGAGCAACACCACGAACTTCATCACCGACAAAGACAGCCATGGCATCTGCTGGGTTGTTGACCCCCAGTGTATCACTTTCCAGGATGGCAGTTAGAGTCATATTGCTCTGAAAATATCCTTGGGTTGCCTGGGGCCAGGGTCCTTCAGGTAACTCAGTGAGTTCAGTGTCTGATGCCAGGGAACGACTCAGGGTGATGCTCTCGCTAATGGGATAGGTAAGTGTGCCTCCTTCAAAGGACTCCAGCTTGTAGCCCATTCCAGGATACATCTTAGTCAGACTACCCATCCAGCCAATACCATCAACATATTGTGCGTATTCATCACGACTTTTGATCAGATCGTCTGTATCACTGTTCAAGGAAGTTAACGCCTCATTCACATTCATGTTTTTGGATGGCAAATAGCTGATCCAGTTCCAACCTGCAGCTATAGGAATCTGTGCAGTATCTGCAAAGATTGGCAAGCCCACATGGACAAGTTCCTGCGGTAGCTCAAGGTCTATCTGGTACATGGAGCGATGATCCAGAGTTGACAAAGAACCGACCCAGCCGGCACTATCCGAATATTGGGCAAATCCAGTCTGTCCAATAACTCTATCACCAGGTGTTGTCTCCAGAACATCCATGATGTTCGATAGCGACATATCATCAGCCTCAAGATTCAATGAGAACCATGTAAATCCTGAATTGAGTTCAAACTCTTGAGAAATCTCACCATTGGCATTTAGCAACAAGGGATCATTAGGAGTTCCAAAGTAAGTGTCCGACACAAATGTGAGAGTCGTATCGACACGCCAGAATTCTGCACATTCCGTGCGATCCCAGATATGAAACTCAACCTCTTCACCACTCCATTGGTCACTACGAATTGTGAGAAATGCCTGATAATTTCCAAATTCAGGTACATACTCCAGCTGCGCCCAGCCACGACATTCATCATCAACAAAAGCCCCAATCCGATCATATATATCAGTTGACGGCGTATTCATGATCAATAATCTAGCGGTCACATTCATGGAATACTCAAACTGACCAGGATCCACAATCCACTCAGGATAGGGACACATGGAAACCACATGGAGTATGAATGGCTCGTAACCTTCAGCGGTTACCGCGTAGATCACAACATCATATTCTCCATTATTCAGATCTGGGGCAACATCAAGTGTGATATCGAAGGATCCACCCGGGTTGAGACTGCCTGATTCAGGCGAAATCTCCAACCAATCAGGCAGAGCTGTTGGCGTCTGGGTGGGTGTACTGGAAAATACAAAATCCTGAGCAGTAGATCCTGTGTTGTTGAGTTGAAGGATCACAGGGTCAGGTGAGCCCTGAAACGCAATATGCGATAAATCATTGGTACTCCAGGCCACTGGATTACGATCCACAGTGAAAGTCCAACTCAAACTGTCTCCCCTATTTCCATGGAGATCCTCAAAACCATGTACACTGGCCTGAAGAATATGATTTTCAATAAATCGGTTTTCCAGGGTGGGTGTGATAATCAGTCGGTTCTCGGATACACTGAGCTCAAAGTCCGTAATGATCTCGGAAGTCGAATGATCTTCTAATATCACATTAATTGGATTGACAGTTTCCGGGTTGATGGGTTCGGTGAAGTTCAGAGCGATGGCATCATTAAAATTCAGGACACCATCAAGTGGCTCAGGGACCCCAAGAACTTCAGGAATTTGACGGTCTATTACACCGCGCACAGCGTCCATAAGATTGGTGAGATCACCATCGAGGCACCTGGATTGAAGATGGATGTCGTACTCACCATCAATCAGCTGACCCACGTCCCAGAACAATTGACTATATAATCGGTCATACTCACGCAGCGTATCAGCGATAAGTGTATCCACTGCGAACCAATTCTCATCACCTACCACAGAATATTGAACAAGGAGTTCATCAAAATATGACTGACCCAGATCGTAATCCTCGACCACCACCATGAGGGTATCCCCAGTAATGGTATTGACGATCCAATTCTCCTGAGGCTGGTAAATCTCTGCCTCAGTACATGGTCGAGCATAATGAACCCCAAAATTGCTGGTAAACCCCTGCGTGATGCCAGCATAATTGGTTTCACATTCAGGAGCGAATTTGATGAGCAGATCATCAAAAGCATAGATATCGGAGCCGTCTGGTCTGGTAATCGTAATGAGAGCAGAATCGCTTCCCAAATATGCCAATTCAAATGGAATAGGCGCTGATTCATCTGCATCTTCACCATTGATAAGAATCTGGGCACCCCCTGGATTACTGGCTGAGAGATACGATAGATAGTAAACCCTCGATTCCATGAGACTGGATTGATTGCCCAGTCCAATCTTCAACTCAGCCACACCATCTGGATGAACATTGACGATGGTACTGGGAGTCAACCAGGTCATGCTGGGCACATCTCGGGGTGTTGTGGTTACTTCACCGGCTTGATTGGTCCACTGCTCATAGGGACAGGATGAATTTCCTGCAACAACCCTAAAAACGGGTGTACCATAGACTGGATCACTACCCACATCTACGCTATAATCATCACCGCTATCATCATCTACAAGTGTGTAGGACGTTTCTGTGATGTTGGTCGTGGAAGAACCCTGACTGGAGCCCAGGGACAGGTTAGCTGATACTTTTGCGGTGCTTCCAAAACCAAATCCTGCGATTTCCAGACCCATGCTTGTGGCAAAGTAAGCATCCAACTCAATGGTTTCGTCAAACACCAGAGACTCACTGTTTTCATTGGTATGGGTACGGGTCATGCTTTGTCCCCCACCACTGAAGCTAAAGTTATCATCCACTGGAGCAGCCCATTTCAGTGAGTCTTCATAGTCCAGGATATGTGTCCACCGATCTATGCTGCGAATAAGATTGCTGTCAGTCTGTGCCAAATAGGTCAGCTCTGGGAGCAAATAATCCTCCACATACCCACGGGAGTAGATGTAGGTCGTTTCAAATCCATCAGGCATGAAAATAACTTCCTGAGTCAATGAATAGCGGAAGACAGAATCACTTACCGCGAGATAATCCAAGACATTGGTTGCTCCGTATAGCAGATTCATGGCCCCACCTACAAACACCGTCCCGCGATCACCCATAAGTTCGGGGACAGTCGCTGTGGTAAAGGTTTCAGAAGTTGTGGTCGTCCACTGCAATTGAGTGGAGCTTTGCAAAGCTCCTGTGACGGAGAATCCGGATTCCAGCGAGTACTCGGTATCCATATTAAAAGAGGTTCCCACGCCAAAGGGCGCTACATTGATTTCAGTTTCAACACCTAACTTGGCTTCTATACTCCTCTCATGGGAAATTGAACTCCCCAAACTCATGGAAAAAGAAGTAGCAGATGAACTTGATTCCGAGAAGCTGGCTTCGGAGAGGTCACCAGGAGGTCGTCTTAATATCAGAAGTGGAATTTCTGGAGCGGTTGTGGCAAAGTTCAGCTGATTGGGACGATGTCCCAGTACAACAGCACGATAGTTTTCAGAATCCGTTTCTTGAGAACCCTCAGGGTCAGTAGCTCTGAGCTCCAGATTCTTTTTGTGATCACCCTCCAATCTGGGCAATCCAGGGAGCAAGGGATATCGAAAGCTGGGTGCTTCTCCATCATTGAAATTCTGTGAAAAACTTACCGCTACTCCTGAGGCATCATCACCATCCACATATCGATCGGAAATCCAATCTTTAATATAGATAATTCCCGTATCTACGGGACATTGACCACCGTAGTAATTCTCAAATACATAGATATCAATGGTATCAGCACCATTCTGATTAAACCAACGGTCACTTAGCTCATTGATTTGCCATCCCTCAGTATCAAGGGCCATGTGTGAGCGATAGTTGAATTTGATGGTATCCTCCACAGTGGTCCATACTGAGTCCAATCTATCATACGAGTCCTCGATATCGATTGTCGCTCCATTATTAGCGAAGTAGGTATCGATCTCCAGTAGGTCGGGGATATTGGGAACCTCGGTATCCATGTCAATACTGAGTGTGTAGGCCTTGGGGGCTACATTTTCGAACTCAAAATCCCCTGCTGCATCCACTGATTCAGTCCGTGAGAAGCATCCATTGTCTGCACTCATGGTCACAGTTGCTACGCCAGCGGGACCCAGAGCAAACTCACAGGCTCCTCCAGTTACACTTCCTCGTAGTGTTCGTGTAAATCCATCAACAAAGGATTGACTCTGCGGGGTAATAACATTGAAAAAGGTCTTGGTCTGGGGGGCAAAATTGAAAGCAGTCCGCCCACCCTTTTTTGGTGCAAGCGTCACGGTTCGTCCCGGTTCAATTTCTATGAGATAGTACCCATCTTCATCGGTGCGATTATTTTTGAACTCACCATCAAGCCAGATTTCCACATTGGGTTCCCCACAGCTGGCGCCATCAGTTGCAATGGCTGTGTGAGTTACATACCCCGAGATGGTGATCATATTGGTGACTCTGAAATTGGTCGTGTTCTGTGAGGGTGTGAATTGGTTTAGAGAAACCGGCAGATATGGATTGTCAAATTCATGAAATGCCTTCTGCGGTATGATCCGAAATGTGCGACCACTACCAAAGTTCAAATTGGTAATGATGTATGCTCCATCAAGATCAGTGAAAGCGGAGGGATAACTTGGTGCCTGCACCTCTGACCAGGCAGCCCCCTGGATATTTCCATTCATAACCACATTGGCAGAATTCACAATGGTGGTACCCAATCCCATATCCATGTGAAAACAGGCTATAAGTTCAGGCTCTACCACTTCTCCAGCACTGATACGGTCAAACAAGCGGTTATAATCACGACGCATTTCTGTGGAATCGCTGGGACCCCACTGTCCATCACCATTAATATCTGTATAAAAATCAGTGAAGTCTTCAAATACTCCTGAATTATTGGCGTCTGAGTAAGGTTCCATAAACATGGCATCACGAGTTTCTGACCAGATGCGCAATTCATCCACACCACCGCGGAAGTAAAAATGATCTGGACCATCACCGATGAGGAGATCACCAGACCCACCAAGAGTCACACCTATATCCACTGCATTGCTGCCACCATTCACCGTGGCCAACCAACCATTGAGATACAGTCTTACTTCTGATGCTTCCCGAACCAGAGCGATATGATTCCATTCATTTACTGATATGGCTTGATTTTCAAGGTTATCACTCGCCAGGACCGGGGTATCATTCACGTTAAAATAGATATAATGGAAACCATCCAGGTCCATACCCAATTCCCACTCCACACCCTTCGATAGGAGGGTTTGCTGACCTGTGATATCAGGTTTAAACCAAAATTCCAGAGTCATATCTGGATACAACTCCTGGTCTAGAAATTCAAAGATATCTGCATCTGCAACAGTGACGGTGTCTGAACCGTTGAGAAACAGAGATTGGCCCCAGGCCGGTCCGGTACCAGCTTGATTGTAGGCTGAGATGCGAACGTTGGGCACCGGGGATTGCAGCGATGTTTTGACAAATCCAGCAATGGTTCCACTACTGCTGGTCTTACCAAAGACTGCAGCAGCATCTGCCAGGGGTTGATAGGTATTCACTGATTGCATTTGATTACTACCCTGGACGCGGTACTCGTACTGACTACCTGCAGGGAGATCACTATCGGTAAATTCATGGAAACCCGCAGAAAGTTCTACAATAGGAATGGGATTGCTGTCATAATCCCTGTAAATGCGATGACGTTCGGTTCCTGGAGGGTCATTGGGATCATAACGCCAATCCAGCACGACCTTGTCAGGGAATACATCATAAGTAGCATTCAAAATCGGTGTGGCAGGGACACGCAGGAGTTGAGACCAGTATCCCAAATCCAGCTTGTGCAGACTGCCGCTCATTGGTTCAGTTGTTACGGCGGGTTGATTAATGATGAGACTGACGGTCCCTTCGACAGTATTCTCTCCGGTGGAGAGGATACCACTCATATTCTGAGCACCTCCGACGATCACTTCCATATCCAGGGAATAGTGATCGTTGCTTTGTCCCAAAAGCCCTAATGGCAGGGCTATGAGCAGGAGTATGCCCAGCAAAACATGCCTTTGTTTGTGCATGGTCAACTCCTTCTTATCTGGGTCCAACAGCTATAAAATTAAACCGAGAGTCCTCATTAGATTGATTCACCCGATCAATATTAACAACCCTCACATAAGTATTTCCAACGTGAGATAGATACCAGGTATTATCAGCACCTGCCCCCCCCCCAATGTTATTTACAGTGAATGCCGGGAGACCCGAAAAGGTAGGGGTGAATGTTACGTCATAAATACCAGCACCTACCCTTGAAGCAGTAAACCCGGAACCATATTCCACAGTTCCTGAAGCAGAAACCCAGCCATAGATGATTTTTGTCTGTCCCGCAGAGGCTGCAACAGCACCATACTCACCTGTTTCTCCTAATTTGATATCGCCATTAACAGTTAAGTTGCCTTCTTCGGTGAGGGACATCTGCATGGGCAGTGCTTCACTACCTGCTGCCCGGGAAAGCCATTGAAACATAGGATAGGAACTGCCTCCTCTGGTGTCCAAACGGAAGGCACCACCTCGGTAAGTCGTATTACGGTTGCTGAATAGAAAGTTTGCATCAAAATTAAAAAGGGGGGTCGTTCCGCCCAACTGGGAGGTAATTCCGATAGGAAAGCTAGCATTGGATATTTGTACGGGTCCAACCACATGCAAGGGAGATTGGGGGGCTGTAGTCCCGATACCGACTTTCCCACCTATGATAGTTCCGCCCGTGTACTCTCCGTTGTAGTTAAGATGGAGTCGATCCGATTCCTTGAAACCTACAAGAGCTAGATTCCTGTCAGTTCCACTCGATCCAGTTCCACCTTGTAACCACACATTATGTACAGCATCCATGTTCCCGCGAATAGACCCAGCAACATCCAATTTTACGGTTGGTGCACTTACACCGATACCAACGTTGCCTGACAGGGGAAAAACATTGTCCTGATTTTCCTGTGCTGCCATGATGGCATAGGGTGAAACAATAAGTCTTGTCCGTGGGACAAGTTCTCCATTCCCATCAATTTCAACGCTTAGCCAGTATTGAGCATCAAAATCAATACCAGCCATCGTATTCACTTCTCCCAGGATGACTGAGAAGACACCATTCAACACTTCCAGGGTTTGGTTTTCGGTCCAAACTTCGCTGCCACCCGTTTCCACATTGTAGAGGCGAAATGCAAAGCCATAAGAACCATTGGAGAGTGACTGTCCTGAATTATCTCGGGCAACACCCTGTATGCTTAGATTTTGGCCCAAAAGACCTGAAATAATAAATAGAAATACAAAAATGACTCTTAAACATGATCGATGCATGATGTCTCCCCGCTATGGCTAATTGTTGATCCAAAATATATTCAAATAATGTGCCATACTCAGAGTAATTCATACACGATTCCCATTTTTATATTCTGGAGCCACACGTGTTAACCCTTGGTCCCCATTACAAAAGCCGCCTTGCACTAATGGCGATCAGACTTCGTTTCACTCCGCCTCGACACACATCGCGCCGCCTGTCAAGCCATAATCCGGAAGGACGAGGGCTGGAAGCGGATAACACTTCATTCCTCCCTGCGCATGCGTTGGTCTCCTGTCCACAAACTTATAGTATAGGTTTACAGGGGCGGATGGAATACCAATAGCTGACATGACTATTATCATCAACTTTATGTGATAACTGTAACTCTTCAAAGCATTTCGGAACTTAATAGCTAAAAGTTTAGAGACACTTTCGAGTTGACTAGTTCATTATGCAAGCACCTTATGGTACCACAATTTAAAACTTTGATAATCTTCTTTATGTCGAGTATTGATAATTCATTCCAAATCAAATGTTCACCCCCTGCTCTTTAAGCAGGGGGTGAAGTTTTGAAAGCCTTATAGTATAGGGGTTTGAATGGTGTGCCTGAATTTGTGGCCGGCAAAATGAGTCCGGCGCGCAATCTACCCGAACATCTAATGCATTAATTAACGTACACTTACATCTTGTGTGGGATAAATAGGTCTGAGCATGTTTTGTGCACCAATACACTGAGTATTGGATTCCCGAATAGTTGATGGGAATCGGGTTTGCAGTCTCAATAACCAAGGATATTGAGCCAAAATGTATCACCAGATGCACATGCTGATTTTGGAACTGCTGTAATTAACTGCGGGATAGAGATTTACGAGATAACACCTAGGGATCTACAATCCCTCGACCCATAAAGCCGTGCCGGTTCGATTCCGGCCCCGGGTACTACCCTAAAATACTGATAAACATCTTGCTGCCCTTTTATTCGGATAGCCTAGAGGAATAAAAATCGGGTAGAATTTCTTTTGTCAGCTCACATGGTGGTTTAAGTCTGATGCTTCCTGACAAGCTATTATTAATAACAACTTACGTTACCATCCATCACCAGAATCCAGCTCCGACTCCCTTTTTCAATTTTCACTAATGCGAAATCGCGTCAAAACAGGCTGTTTTCTCGCATGAAACTTGGCGCGACATTAATAATCATATAGATATCCAAACATGCTAGCTAAGAAGAGGGTGAATATCCCGGTCCTCTTGGTGTTCAAAGATGAGTAGGCTTTATGCCCTGGCTGACCACTCACGGCAATCTATTTGCTTTCCCAGGGGTTATGTGCCTGCTCATATTGATGAGCATCTGCCGTGTGATGAGACAAGTAGTTATTGGTAAGCTCTTGTCTTGACAAAACTTTAGCGAGTTTTAGTCTTCCCCATAATAAGACTCTATTAATTCAATATCGATACCAACAAACTCTTCCAAGGCTTGGACCCTTCGGTGACAAGTTGGGCAAAGTGATATAATATTCGCTTGAGCATCAAGGGTTTGATGCGGGATTCGGTCCTGATATTCCATTGGGATTAGATGGTGCCCCTCCATGAATGGGTTTCCATTAATAGCAAAAGTCTTGTGTAACGAATCGAGTTCACACTTATAATTTGCTTACCGTATTGCTTGATCTCGGATTTTTGGATTTCTAACCTTTTCTACATCTCAGTAAGTTGGTGGCAGGATCAAGATCATCGTAATATATCTCAGGTAAGTCCGACTTAATCTCATTCCAGTGTCCATCTTTAATCCGATAACAGCTATTATTCTCAAAATTGTCTCTTGGCATGTCAATGTTGGTCAAGTCTAAATTGTCTATACCTTCACTTACTCCTGGAATAGATATTGTTTAACTAGGGTCATCATCTTCATCAGGATAGATTTTGAAGAGATATGTTAACTCATCTTATTCTTGCTTGGTAGTATTCAGGAATGCTACCAGCTAAATCTGGATTCATTGTCCCAAACTTTCCGGGATCAATGCTTCAATATCTTCGGAGTTTCCAAAGTTTTCGTAAATTGATTTAATCATCTTACCATCTTTATAGATGGCCTCATCCATGAGTTGACCACTTAACCCCCATATTTTTGAGCTGCCATCCAGCCTGTTGTTTTTCATATATGATTCTTCTCGAATTTGACCATTGTCATACCAGATCGTTGTTAACCCCTCGGCCACACCATCCTTATAGAGGGACTCCTCCTCTAATTGCCCATTCTCAAACCAAGTTTTTACCTCACCGTTCAGCAACCCATCTTTAAGGTTTTCCTCAAAAGATAGTTGACCATTTTCGCGCCATCCACGAGACAATCCGTTTCCAATGCCATTTTGAAGTATCATTTCCTCTTTTTGCTGACCATTGGCATAGTAGCGACTTGCTCTTCCACTGAATGGTTTCTCTGAATTGATTTCATAGCATACATTATTACGCTTGACCAACTTATCTAGACTGATTTCTTTTTCACAAGAGACCATGATCATTAAGCTAATCATCATAGTCAATAACAATAAAAATCGGGTTGTGCTTTGAATCATTTCCTTCTCCCCTTTAATAGTGATTGTTCTTGGCTTTGTTTACTGCCGAAAGCAAATCCCAAAATAATCTTTCAGCAACTCTATGGTCATTGTAGTTATAGGTTACAGTTAATACGCTGTTCGTTTCTTCGAACCTCCATATAGCGATTATTCCTTGAGAATAATCATTAATTTCTGGTTGAAGACCAAAATCCTCACGGTGCTTTGAAACTGTGGCTTTCCAGATTTCCATATTCTGTTGATATGAAACCCTGCTAATCCCCGTTAGTATAAAAGCATCCAATATTTGTGTTGATTTGCCAAGCTTACTAAACTCAAGATTAAGAGTGGGTGAGGTGTTAGACCTCCGAGCTGAAAAAACTGGTGATATTGGATCTTCTGACTGCATTTGGAGTGTGTAACTTATTGCTTGAACATCAGCTAAACTCGAAAGAAGCTGATAATCATATAATGTGATCGCGGGGGATTGGGGATAACCTATTGTAAATCCCATCAAAAGTATTGTCGTAGCAAAGATCATACGAAGCTTTTTGTCGGTCATTTTTGCGGTATTCTTCCACTTGAATCTGTTTTAGCTAACCAGATATCCCTAGAAGAATCCATGCCTACAATTACGTATCCACCATCTAGAGTTTGACGAACAGAACTAATGAAACAATCCTCAAACAATCTAACCCATTCTTCATTACCCGAAGGGTTCGTTTTCAATAATAGGGCGCTCTTGGATCCTGCTCCATCAGACCTAGTACTACCCGCAACAATAAACCCACCATCGGAGGTCTGGGTACCAGAATATCCGCCGTCTCTATCACCATACTTGAAAATTTTATTCCACTCCTCAATACCATTCTGGTCCGTTTTAATTAACAAGATTCTAGATCCTCCTTGTGAAAAGACATCGCTGCTGCCGAAGATTACATATCCTCCATCGGAGGTCTGCTGAACTTCATTGCCGGAAGGAAAGCCCGATCCACCAAACGATCGGTGCCAAACTTCTTTTCCATGGGAATCTGTTTTAATTAGCAAAATATCGTTACCTTCTTCATTCTGCTCCGAGTCACCTTCACCTGTAAGAATGAAACCACCATCTTGTGTTTGCCGAACGGACCTTAAATCTTTGAATCCTTTCCCCAAGGTTGTATTCCACTCCTCGCCTCCCATGAAATCTGTTTTAATGAGCCAATCACCGCCGACAACAACATATCCACCATCGGTGGTCTGCTGAACTGAATAACCCCAATCGATTGAATCTTTCTTGAATGTTTTAGACCATTCTTTATTACCGAATGATTCCGTTTTTAATAGGAGGAGACTGTTCTCAATTGATCCGACATAGCCAGTTACAATAAAACCACCATCAGAAGTCTGCTGGACGGATTCTCCATCATCTACTTCAGACCCTCCAAATGTTTGTAACCATTCCTTCTTACCTCGGACATTTGTTTTTAATAGTACCACGTCTGTAATACCTTCACCATAGGATTTAGTGGCCCCTGTAATAATGTAACCACCATCTGAAGTCTGTTGGACCGAGCTCCCACGATCACGATCTTTCCCACCAATGGATGTATTGAATGTTATGTTTTGTTGCTGATTATCTTTCGAACATGAAATAACGAGGACGATCAACGGTATTAACAAGAGCAATTTTTTCAAAATAAATCTCCTCTGATAATGATTATTCACAGTCATTTGCTTTAGCTATTAACCTTCACTCAGTAATTAATTGGAGCAAAGAGAGCCTCCCAAAGGAGGTTTCAGCGAACCCATCAAACACCGCCTAGTTGATATCGATCCAGCAATACTCCTTATATTACTGACCAACACGCATACCCTCGTCATATGTATACTCTGACATTATTTTGCCATCTGGCCACCACGCTTTAAAAGGTCCATCTAGAATCCCATCTTCATACGATTGGCTCGACTTTAGTTGACCATTTTCATACCACCACAATTGTGTACCATGCTGGACACCATTCTCATAGTGGTTCTCAAATTGTTTTTGTCCGGATCTGTAATATGAAATGCTCCAATTCCATTTCCCGCCTGCCATCTCTCCTTCTAGGAGTAGCTTACCATTGTCATAAAGAGAATAAAGCAAGCCTGTAAAAGGGGTTTTTGAATTGATCTTGGAATAGATGCCATTTTGCTCTGTGAGACTATTATAGTCTACAGATTCTTGTGCAATCCCAGCGAGAGGTATTGACATTAGCAATATTATGTAGCTGAACAATCCTGTCACTATGCTGCCGCAGAGAAAGAAGGCGATTCCTTTTTTAGGGCAACAAGAATTCTTAACAGGTATGGTCTTAGTTTTTCGCATCGCACCCCCGGGTAGAGAATTGTACTCGAGGTGGCAAACAAAGAGCCCTTGGAAGCCTCAAGCAGAGTTGCGAAAAACCACATGAATTTATCCCAGAAGGGAGCTCCCAAAGGCAAGCTTACCTACCTGAGGTTCTCCGTTCCGGGAGCAGACAATAATTGCCTGCGTTATGTGGTTTTTCGCACAGGGAAACTACTTACCTGAGATATCAAGGCAAGATTATTGTGATTAAATCCTATTT
>Ga0307988_1000417_pt1 | contig 30012 bp, 25 predicted proteins | sample EllFjometagen183_FD_203166 | JGI IMG/M metagenome (GOLD analysis project Ga0307988, IMG submission 203166) | Marine microbial communities from Ellis Fjord, Antarctic Ocean - #183 | ecosystem: Environmental > Aquatic > Marine > Unclassified | place: Southern Ocean | collected 2014-10-08 | reverse complement strand
TACGGCAAATACAAAAAACTTGGATAATGGTCATGTCCACTCCTTACTTTCAAGAATAAAATTATTATTGCAAATCAAAGGCAGCATTTTTTTAATTTGTACGAAGTACGCGATTTCCTGATGAACCCAAATTTATTATTGACAACTTAGATTTGGATTTAATATAGCATCACAAAATTGTTTGTTGAAAATAATAATCTCTTGTATTTATAATTATTTAGTAAAGGGACCCATGGCAAAATTAATTATTACCATTGCACCAACAGGCTCTATTCCCACAAAAAAAAATAATCCCAACGTACCCATAAGCCCGGATGAAATCATTCAGACAGGAATCCGGTGTGAAAAAGCCGGTGCATCCATTATCCATGTTCATGCCCGCAATCCAGCTGATGAAACTGCATCAACAAATTTTCAGCTTTTTAAGGAAATTTATCAGGGTCTTACACAGGAAACAAACCTGATCATTCAAATTTCCACGGGTGGAAGAGCTGGAATGGAGTATGAAAAACGAAGTGAACGGCTGACACTGAAACCTGAAATGGCCAGCCTGACAACAGGTTCTGTAAATTTCCCTTCATCTGTCTACGCCAATGGTCCTGACCTTATTAAATCCCTGGCAATGGATATGAAAACCCAGGGTATTAAACCTGAAATCGAAATCTTTGATGTGAGCATGATTCAAAATGCCATTGACCTGGCAGACCAGGACTTGATGGCTCTTCCTTTACATTTTGATTTCGTTATGGGGTTAAAGGGTGCTATCCCGGCGACAATAGAGAATCTTGTGCATCTAAAAAACAGCATACCCGGGAACGCCACCTGGACGGTTGCAGGCATTGGAGCCAATCAACTGCCCATGGCTGTCCATGCCATTTCCATGGGTGGCCATGCCCGGGTAGGGCTGGAGGATTGTATTTATTTTCGAAAAGGTGAGCTGGCATCCAATGAGCAGCTTGTAAAACGCATTGTCCAGGTGAGTGAAATAATGGGCAGAGAGATCGCTTCACCGGATGAAGCCAGAAAAATTCTCGGTTTAAGACCGCAGATGAAATAGAAACCTATCATAAAAAATTGAACCCATAAAAAAGGCAACACTATAATGGAAATTCCAGGAAATGTTTTCCCAAGGAGGCTGGATGTGCCTCTGCCTGTGGCCAAAACTGCCCGGGGCATTTACATTGAGGATGAAAACCAGAAACAATATATGGATGCCAGTGGCGGAGCCATTGTTGTGAATGCGGGTCATGGACGCGAAAAAATTGCAAAAGCAATTTATAATCAGATTTTATCCCATGACTATATCCACCCCACCATGTTTACAACCAGACCTGTTGAGATGCTTGCAACATCCCTTGCTGAAAAAGCACCTGGCGAGATTAATAGATTTTATTTTCTTTCCGGGGGTTCTGAAGCCAATGAGGCTGCCATAAAACTGGCAAGGCAGATACATATTGAAAATGGCAATGAAACAAAATACCGTTTAATCGGAAGATGGAAATCCTACCACGGGTTAACCCTGGGTTCCCTTGCAGCCATGGGAAGAACAGGCTTTAAAACCAATTTCACCCCTTTGTTAAAAGAGAATCTGCACATCCCTGCCCCCTATTGCTATCGGTGCTCATTTGGCCTCACATATCCTTCCTGCGGCATAAGATGTGCCATGGCCCTGGATGAAATGATTGAAAACACAGGGTCTGAAACCATTTCTGCATTTATTGCAGAAACTGTTCCCGGAGCTACAATAGCTGCCTGTTTTCCACCCCGGGAGTATTTACAAAAAATTGCTGAAATCTGTCACCACCACAATGTACTGCTTATCCTGGATGAGGTTATGTGCGGCATGGGCAGGACAGGAGAATGGTTTGCCTATAATCACTTTAATATTGTCCCGGACATAGTAACCCTTGGCAAGGGACTTGCCGGAGGTGTCATGGCTCTTTCAGCCTTTGGGGTTAAAGAGATTCATTTTAACGCCATAAAAAATAACAGCGGCGTTTTCATGCATGGAGGAACCTTTTCCCACCATCCGGTTGCTGCTGCTGCAGGACTTGCTCTCATTGAAATCCTTGAGCAGGAAAAACTTGTTCAACGAGTAAAAACAAAGGGTGAAAAGTTAGGTGCTTTGCTGAAAGAGCACTTACTTCCCCTGGCCCAGGTAGGAGATGTACGGGGAAAAGGATTTATGTGGGGAATTGAGATTGTAAAAGACAAAAAAAACAAAACACCCTTTAAACGTTCATTAAAAATAGTGGAAAGACTCTGGGATATTCTTTTTGACAAAGGATATATTGTTTATAAATCTACCGGCCTTGCAGGTGTTGATGGTGATGCTCTTGTAATAGCACCTCCCTATATTATTGGGGATGACGAGATGGAAATCCTTGTAAAAGCAGTTAAAGCTGCATTTTTAGAATTTTTCAATTAACCAGTTTGTAAGGAGTTTGAATAAAAATGTTTACAAAAGCAATGGTCAAAATACCATGCAGAAACATGGTCAACGGAATCAGCCACGCCAACCTTGGAAAACCAGATTATTCCCTGGCCATGCATCAGCATTCCCAATATGTGAAGGCCCTTGAATCCTGCGACCTGGACGTGATTGTACTGGAAGCGGACGAGGCATTTCCAGATTCCACTTTTATTGAAGACGTCTGTCTTGTGACACCCCATTGCGCAATCATAACCAATCCCGGTGCTGACACAAGAAAAGGGGAAATCCATGCCATAAGGACAGCCATGGAATCCCTTGAATTGCCCATTGAAAAAATCCAGGGTCCTGGAACTCTTGATGCCGGGGACATAATGATGAAGGGTAGCCACTATTATGCAGGCCTGTCCCAGCGCACCAACAAAGAGGGTTTTGGACAGCTCAAGGCCATCTTGGAAAAATACGGTCTGACCTCTTCAGCAATCCCCCTCACAACCATGCTTCATTTAAAAACCGGCATATCATACCTGGAAAACAATTGTCTCCTGGCATTTGGTGAATTTTTAACCAAACCGGAACTTACACAATTCACTTTGCTGGAAGTCGATGAACAAGAGTCCTATGCAGCCAATTCAGTCTGGATCAACGGCCAGGTTATCCTGCCAGCGGGGTATTTGAAAACAAAAAAAATGATTGAAGAAAATGGTTATACGACAATTGAAGTAGATGTTTCAGAATTCAGAAAATTGGACGGGGGATTGAGCTGTCTTTCATTACGATTTTGAATCTGGCGTTTTAGCCACTCCGTTTTAAACACCCTGCAAAACAAATGCCGGTGCCTGTTATACCAGGCCCGGCATTCAATCTCAGTTTAAGAAAAAAAATCAATCAATCTTCTTCAACCGTGATAGCGTCTTCTTCACAAACTTCTACACAACTTTCGCAGCCCATGCACTCTTCAGCATTGACAGGAACAGATTTTCCTTCTTCCATCTCAAATACTTCCACAGGGCAAACGTCTACACATTCTTCACAACCAACGCATTTTGCTTGATCAACAATAGGGGTAAATGCCATTTTAATAGTCTCCTTAATAAATTAATAGTGTTATAAACACATTTTTTAAATATAAACCCATCTCAAAAAACGCTTTATAACATGTCATTTGATAAAATCAAGTTTTTTATGATTTAATTTTACCAGGCATACAGCTATTTGCTTACCCGGCACATTAAAAAACTCATTTATACTCGCTCCCGGAAAAAGACACAATTTAATTTGTCCAGACAGAGAACATCCATCTTTTACTACAGGCAGCTCCTTTTCAATAGAACCTTCTCTTATACTTATTTCTTTTATAGATCCATACAGATCCTGCTGCCATTTTTGTTTATTTTCACACCCATCCTCATGCACTTTTAAGGAATCAATGTCAAGGGCATTTATCACATATTCAAACCTTGACATCAAATAATCCAATACAGCAGGGCTTGTGGTGACCAAAACAGGAGGATTGTCATTCTCTTTAAACAATCCTTTTTCACTGGCATACCTCATCCAGGATGCAATCCTTTCCCGGGTCATGAACACACCTGGATCATTTTGGCCTTTACTATTTTGTCCTGGATCGTTTTGAATAAAACCCGTTTTTTCAGGGTCAGCTATATCTCCCCCACCCTTTAATTCAGAAAAGAGAGAGGCCCTGGTCTGTTCCAATACATGGAGCTGCTCGTCAACATCTTCATTCTGGATATCCAGCAATTGGGCAAATTTCAAAAGCAATAGAGGATCCTGGGCATTATTTTCCTGGACAGGTTTTTCCCCGTTTCTTGCTCCCCTGTCTTTTTTTGTTCTGTTTCTAATCTGGGATTGTATACTGGCAAGCCCGGTATCATCAAAAAAATAGGGCTGTTCTTTAAGCAGTGATTTTAAATTTTTTTCATTGCCTCTGTTGATCTGTGCCCAGTCCACATATGATTGCACCTGCTTTTCAACCTGCACAAGCCTTTGGATAGACGGGAAATACGGTTCCAGGATTCCCTGCTCTGTCAGTCCGGCCAGTATTGGATGGGATTTAAAATCCTTTACCAGGGGCAGGAACCCGATTTTCGAAAAAAATGCAGACAGGGTTTTTAATTGTTCTTTACTACTATGGGTAAACGGAAAAAACAAAATCATAATGGTCACACCTTTTTATCATGAACGAAAATACCCATAGTCACAAGCTGATCCCTGATCTTATCGGCAATGGCCCATTCTTTTTTTTGCCTTGCATCTTTGCGTTCTCTGATGAGATTCTTGACAATATTGGAATATTCCATTTTTTTGCTAAAATCAAATATTTTTAAAATATAATCCACGTCCCTGAAACAGGCAACAAGGCTTTTGGCACAGGACCCATTAATTTTATGGGTATTTATCAGGCAATTTATCTTTTTCACACCCGAAAGAAGGCAGGAAAGAACATCGGAAACCTTGAGATCATCAGCCATTGCAGAAACAACGCCCTGGCGGATATCATAAATCAATTGATCTATATCTTCAAATTGATCCGCATCCTCAAACTCCCCTCCATGGGCAATGGCAGTCAAACTTTCAATGCACCTGTTAATTTTTGCCAGGATATGTTTTGCGTCCCGCAAAGTCTGGGCTGAAAGGACCAGATGCTTTTTATAATGGCCAAAAATGAGCCAGAATCGAATGGTTTTTACATCCCAGCCCTGTTGGATAAGGGTATCAAGGCTTATCTTTTCCAGACTGGTTTCTCCCAGGGATCCATCATAGCGGACAGGATCACAATGCATCCATACATTGGCCAGGCAGGAACCCGTTGCTGCCCTGGCAATGGCAATTTCATTTTCATGGTGGGGAAACAAAAGCTCCCGGCTGCCAGTATGGATATCAAATTCATTGCCCAGAAATCTCATGGCGATGGCTGAACACTGCAGATGCAGCGATGGTCTGACATTTCCCCATTCAGTCTTTATTCCCACCCCCTGTTTCAACTCTGAAAGGCGTACACGTTTTAAAAGAGTGAAATCACGGGGGTTGCGTTTTTCATACTCATCCAGATCAACAGTTGCTCCAAGCTTGATTTTATTAAGGTCTACCCTGGATAATTGACCATATTCAGGCTGGCTGGCAATATCAAAATAAACGGAGTGAAGTTTTTCATAGGCATGGTGATAGTTCAAAAGATTCCTTGCAAGATCTGTCATTTCAGGAAAATGATCTGATACCCTGGGATAGGCCTGGGCAGTCCTTATATTCAGAAGACTGAGATCTTTTTTAAAGGCCAGGATGTGGGGAAAGGTGAATTCATCAATAGACTGGCCTGTTTCAAGGGAACCTTTTATGGTTTTGTCATCATAATCCGTGATATTAATGACATGGTTGACTATAAATTGGTGAAACTCAAGATACCGGATCAGCAGGTCGGTAAAGACAAACCGACGAAATTTCCCAATATGCTGGCGCTTATCCACAGTGGGACCACAGGTATATATCCCTATTTTATCTTTCTCAATGGGTTCAAAACGACCTTTCTGCCGGGTAAGAGAATTGTAAAGGAGCAGGTCAATTTTCTTTTTCACTGAAAACAGTGAAGTAGAAAGGTATCTTTCCCCATTGTCCGGAAAAATGACAACGACAACTCCTTTTTTAATCTTCTGGGCTTCCTTAATGGCAGCGGCCATGGCAGCTCCACTGCTCATCCCCACAAACAAACCTTCTTGTTTTGCCAATTGCCTTGCTGTTTCAAAGGCTGTTTCATCATCGACACGGATGGTTGAATCTAAGAGACTTTTATCAAATATCTCGGGAGTATAGGACTCCTTCATATTTTTAAGTCCCTGAATTTTATGCCCCAGAAAGGGTTCAGCACAAACGATATTGATTCCCGGATCAAGTTCTTTGAAATACCGGGATAAGCCCATAAGGGTTCCTGAAGTTCCAATGCTTGCCACGACGCTGGATATCCGCCCTTTGGTCTGGGCCATTATTTCAGGGCCAGTGGTATGGTAATGGGCTTTCCAGTTTGCATCATTATTGTATTGATCCGTAAGAAAATATTTGTCTGGATTTTCCCTTGCCAGGCGATAGGCCTCTTCAATGGCGCCATCGGATCCCAGATGCTTTGGGGTCAAAAGAATCCGGGCTCCCCGGGCCTGTAATATCTGTTTTCTTTCTTCACTGGCATTTTCCGCCATTGTCAAGGCAATTTTATATCCCCTGACAGCACAGATCATGGCAAGCCCGATACCGGTATTGCCGCTGGTGGCCTCAATAACGGTTTTCTCCCTGGTAAGCTGACCAGACTTCTCTGCTGCTGAAATCATATAAAGGGCAGCCCTGTCTTTGATAGATCCGCCTGGATTCATATATTCAAGTTTGGCAAAAATTTTTACCCCGCTCACAGGGTTTATATTTTTTATCTCAACAATAGGAGTATTGCCGATTGAATCAATTATGGAAGCATTCATAAATATCCTTTGGCAGTCTGGGTCTGTCAATTTATTTCTATGATTTTCAGGAACTTTTTCAGACTTGACTTTTATACTATAAAATGGCTTTATACTATAAATTTAATTGAACTGCAATTTATTACTGGAACCCGAAATGCTCTGTTTGTTTTCAAGAAGAATACTGCCGTTAATAGCGGCCCTTACCCTTTTTTCCTGTATCATATCAACCAGGATACTGGCCTCTGACCACCTGCCGGAAAATCCCAGGGAAGTCTCCTGGCATATTTCTGCACTCATGGTAACCTATGATAATAAAAGGGACCTGTATATTGCCGAGGATGAGGTTGTTATTACAGGGGGAAAAACAAGGCTGGAGGCTGATTATCTGGAATTTTCAAACAAGACAAAAGACGCATTTGCCCAGGGCAATGTGCTGCTGATTTCAGGTCAGGATTCCATAACCTGCAATTCCATGCAGATCAATCTTTTGACGGAAAAAGGAATTATAAATAAAGGCACTATATTTATCCAGGAAAACAATTTTTATATCCACGGAGAAAATATTAAAAAAACAGGAGAATTTACCTTTAGTATGGACAAGGGGTCTATCACCTCCTGTGAGGGGGAAATTCCGGACTGGAAAATTACAGGCAAAAATGTCAGGGTTACAGTTGGAGGCTATGGGTATGCCAGCCATACCACCCTCTGGGCAAAAGAATTGCCCACCCTGTATTCCCCTTTTCTATCCTTTCCCGTAAAAATCAAGCGCCAGACAGGTCTTTTAACGCCAAGAATATCATCCTCGGACAGAAAAGGGTTTGAATATGAGCAACCCCTGTTCATTGCCATTTCAAGGAGCATGGATGCAAGCCTTTATGCCGATTACATGACAGACAGGGGTGCAAAGATAGCCGGTGAATTCAGATATATCATGGATAATGGCTCCAAAGGCTCCCTGTTTCTGGACCTCTTACAGGATGACAAAATAGATGATGGCACAGAAGCAACAGAAAATTACAGCTATGGAACCACTCCCCAGCGTACCAATAAAGATCGCTATTGGTTCCGCATGAAGCATGACCAGAACCTGCCCAATGATTTTACTGCCAGACTGGATCTGGATATTGTCAGTGATGCTGACTATCTGCTTGAATTCAAGGATGGATTCACAGGATATGATGAAACCAATCAATATTTTGAAGAAAAATTTGGCAGAAGCCTGGATGAATATGATGATACCACCCGGGAAAACAGCCTGAACATCTATAAATCCTGGTCCAGTTACAGCCTCAACGCCCAGGCCATATGGTATGATGATGTCATTGCCCGGCGTGATAATACTGAAGACACGACCCTGCAGACTCTGCCCGGTATTGAATTTTATGCAGCAATACAAGAAATAGGTAAATCAAACCTCTTTTACACCCTAAACTCGGAATTCAAATCATTCTATCGGCAGGATACCACAGAGACCCTGGTTAACGGACAAAGAGCCGATGTATACCCCAAACTGTATCTTCCCCTGCGGCTTGGCAGATCATTTTTCTTTGAACCCTTTATCGGCACTAGGGGAACTGCCTGGTATACGGATAATTTCACAGATATCAATGGTGAGGATAAAGGGTTTAGAACCAGGGCCACCTATGATATAGGGGCCCAATTGTCAACAAAGTTGAACCGTATTTTCACCCTGAATAATTCCTTTGCTGACAAGGTTAAACATGAACTTGTACCAAAACTTGAATATGCCTTTCAGCCCAACATTATCCAGGATGATCTGCCTTACTTTGACGAAATTGACAGTATAGAAGAAAAAAACCTGGCCACCTGGTCTCTGACCAATAGTTTTATCACAAGAAATCCTGTTGTCAATCCAGACGGTTCCCAATCAAATCAATACAGGGAATTTATCTGGTTAAAATTATACCAGGACTATGACATTGACCTTGACAGAGATAATTCAGAAGAAAAACCATGGTCAGACATTAGACTTGAAAGCGAGTTCTACCCCTTTCAATATTTTGCCATGGATGCAGACCTTGACTGGTCCCCCTATTCCTACCATTTTAAAGAAATTCAAGTCGGGGCAAGCATAAAAGACATTCGGGGGGACTCCATCTACACATCCTATAGGTATACAATAGAATCCTCTGAAACCTGGTACACCCGATTAAATGTAAAACTCACAGATTATGTAATGGCCTATTGTTCGTTTGAAAATAATCTGAAAGATAAAAAAAACATTGAAAACCGTGTGGGCATAACCATAAACAAGGCTTGCTGGGGTATGGGTATTGAATTCCAAGAATCTTCAGGGGAGAAAAAAATCACCTTTTTGATCAGCCTTAACGGAATTGGAGAATTTGGCAACTAATGAATCAAAATTTAAACTGGTTTGCTCTTTTGACACGAAGTAATTTTGAACAAACCGTATACACCAGTATCAGCGGGAAAAAAATAAATGCTTTCCTGCCCAGAACAAGAAAAAAAAGCAGAAGAAAAGATCGAAAAGTAATGATTGAGACTCCACTATTTCCAGGCTATCTCTTTGTCAGATCAAGCTTTGAACCTGCTTACCAGCTCAGGATACTGAAAACACTGGGTGCGGTAAGATTGTTGGGAAATCAACAGGGACCGGTCCCCGTCCCTGATTCCCAGATAGAATCATTAAAACTTATGACCAATGCCAACATGGATTTGATTACAGGCAGTACAATTCAGCTGACAAAAGGTGATCCTATAATGATTTTACAGGGTCCCATGGCAGGTTTAAAAGGGGAATTCTCCCGGCACAAGGGCAAAGGCAGGGTAATCATTAAAATTGACCTCCTAGGTCAATTTGCAGGGGTAGAAATTGCCGAGGAAGATGTTGAAAAAATACCGGATTTATTGTCATAACTCCTTGACTTTTTATTAAATTTTAATTAAAACCCAAACTAAAATAAAGAGCCGTTATTCTAAACACACATGAGGATCTATGAATAAACTTGAATTAATTTCCACATTAAAGGACAGGGCAAATCTTACCAAGGCCGAGGCTGCAGAAATAATTAAAATCTTTTTTGATTCCCTGGCAGAATCATTTATAAATGGAGAAAGAGTTGAGATAAGGGGACTCTGCAGTTTTCATATTAAGGAATACAAAAGCTATACAGGAAGAAATCCAAAAACCGGTCAAAAGGTAAAAATTCCTCCCAAACGCCTGCCCTTTTTCAAATGCGGAAAAGAATTAAAGGAGCGGGTAGATTACTAAAAGATGTCCATTGATCAAAGGATGCCGGATTTTGATCAAAATACCGCCATTTCTCAGATAACATCTGAATTAAATCACATCATTCAGACAAACAAAATTCCAAATGCGCTGCTTTTTTTCGGGGAAAAAAATACCGGAAAGAACAAAGCTGCACTTGAGTTTGTAAAGGCCTGTAATTGCAGGGCTGATGCCAAATCCGGCGATATCAATGAATCTGGCAATACCATCGGGTCTGTAATTTCAAACAGACCCTGTAATGTTTGCCTGTCCTGTAAAAAAATCAATTCAGGAATGCACCCGGATATCATCCGGATTTTCCTTGCCGAAAAAAAAAAAAATATCACCATTTCCCAGATACGGGAAATGGGGCTTCTGATATCTGCAAGGCCCAATGAAGCTGCCATGCGAATGGTCCTGATTTCAGATGCTGATTCCATGAATGTCCAGGCCCAGAATGCCCTGCTCAAAATGTTGGAAGAACCTCCAAAAAATACATTTTTCATCCTCACCGCCACCGGGGTTTCCACTCTTTTGTCCACCATTATCTCAAGATGCCGAAAGATAAGATTCAAACCTCTTTCCGAAAATAAAATCCAGCAATATATTGTTCAGCAATATGCCCAGGATCCGAAAAAAGTTGCCATAGCAACAAAAACTGCAGGTTCTGACGTAAAAAAAACCTTGATGTTTTTAAACCTGCCTTTAGACCTGCCAATGATAGATGATAAAAAAGTTGGACTTAAAAACAAGAGTATTGAAGGAAAGGAAACAGACTGGCAAAAAAGACGAACCTGGGTTATAAAAGAACTCTTTGCTCTTATCTCTAGCCGCAACAATGGGATTGGACAAAGAGAAATCATCCGGAAAGGACTTATGATTTCCCAAAAAATAAGCCTGGAGCCAGATTTAATTTGGGACACATTGAGTATAATCAGAACTATTCTCAGGGATCTTTGCATTTTCAAATACAGCCCTGAAAAAATAGTTAACCTTGATTTTTCTACCGTATTTACAGATATTAGTGGGATGTATGCTTACAACACATTTCCAGAATGGGTAAAAGATCTTTATGAAACCGAGAAAAGGCTGAAATCAAACAGCTCAATTCGGTTGACTCTGGATCGTTTTTTCCTGAAATTGTCATCACTATAGGGAAGATATGCTATGGATAAAGTAGCGGGTGTAAAATTTAAAACAGCAGGTAAAATATATCATTTTAAAAGCGATGCCTTTGTTTTAAAACAAGGAGACCGTGTAATTGTTGAAACTGAACAGGGACTTGGTTTTGGAACAATTGCCAAACCACCCGTTGAACTTGAAAAAAATGGAAAAAAACTCAAACAGATTGTTCGACTAGCTACCAAAGAAGACTTTATTAAAAGGGAAGAGCTGAAACTGCTTGAAAAAAGAGCATATGAGTTTTGTGTTCAATGCATCGATGATCTGAAACTTTTAATGAACCTGTTCAGTGTGGAAAGTACCTTTGACCGAAACAAACTTACCTTTTTTTATACAGCCGACGGCAGGATTGATTTCAGGGAATTGATCAAACTTCTGGTCAAAGAATACAGCATCCGCATTGAAATGCGCCAGGTGGGAATTCGGAATTTGTCTAAACATTGCGGGGGCATTGGAAAATGCGGCAGGGAGCTTTGCTGCTCATCCTTCATGCACACCTTTGAACCGGTTTCCATAAAAATGGCCAAAGAACAGGGGTTATCACTGAATCCCACCAAAATATCCGGGGTCTGTGGAAGGCTGATGTGCTGCCTGACCTTTGAAAATAATACCTATAAACATCTGAAAAAAAAGATGCCCAAGCTTGGAAAAATTATTAGTCTTGAAGAAGGAAAGGGAAAAGTTGTCAGGCAGAATGTGCTCAAAGAAAGTATTATAGTCCGTATGGAAGACAGGACAGAAATTGAAAAAAAAATCAAGGACTTAAAACAATTTAATGCTGAACAAAAACCAACTTCAAATAAAAAACAGCACACATAAAAAACAAGAATGGAAAAAGAATATCACAGGACCCAAAAAACCATGGAAAAAAAGAGCCAGTTTTTTACTACCCCAATCTATTATGTAAATGCCAAACCCCACCTGGGCCATGCCTATACCTCCATTGCCGCAGATGTGGCAACCCGTTTCACCCAGATGGATGGGCAGGATACTTATTTCCTGACAGGAACCGATGAACATGGAGATAAAATCGTACAGGCTGCTGAAAAAGAAAACACCTCCCCCAAGGCCTATGCAGATAAAATCAGTCAGCTATTCCAGGATCTATTGCCCAGATTGAATATTAAAAATAATAATTTTATCAGAACAACTGATCCAGATCATATAAAAGTAGTAGAGACCCTATTGACCAGAATCCATGAAAGCGGGGATATTTATTTTTCCAGTTATGAGGGACTATACTGCTTTGGATGTGAACGATTTTACCAGGAAAGGGAATTGGTTGAAGGCAAATGTCCGGACCATGGAGTGGCGCCCCAGACCATAAGGGAATCCAATTATTTTTTCAAAATGAGCAAATACCAGGACTGGCTCATTGACCATATCAAAACCCATCCTGATTTCATACGACCGGATCAATATAAGAATGAAATTCTTTCATTTTTAAAAGAACCTTTGGAAGATTTATGTATTTCCCGGCCCAAGACCAGGCTTACCTGGGGAATTACCCTGCCCTTTGATTCGGATTATGTAACCTATGTGTGGTTTGATGCCTTGGTTAATTATGTCTCAGCCCTTGGATATCCAGATGGAGACCTGTTCAAACAATTCTGGCCCTCCACCCGGCATTTTGTGGCAAAGGATATTATAAAACCCCATGGTATTTACTGGCCCATCATGCTCAAGGCGGCAGGGCTTGATATCTATAACGGTCTTAATGTCCATGGATTCTGGAATATAAAGGGCAGTAAAATGTCCAAAAGCATCGGTAATGTCACTGATCCTGTTGAAGTGACCGGAGAATACGGTGTGGATCAATTCCGATATTTTCTCATGCGGGAGATGGTGTTTGGCCTGGATGCCAATTTTACCGAAGATGTTATTGTCTCACGCATTAATTCAGATCTTGCCAATGATCTTGGAAATTTGTTTTCACGGGTTCTTTCCATGAACCACCGATATTTTAACGGAGATGTCCTGGGGGCAGATCCTTCCCTGGAAAAGCAGTATTCCCTTGAATCCAATGCAGTAAAAGCCATGGAGGATTTCAAAGATGCCATGACAATTTGTGAATTTCACAAAGGCATGGCAGCCATCTGGACATTTATCAGTAGAATGAACAAATATATAGACATGAATGAGCCTTGGTCCCTTGCCAAAGACAAATCAAAAGAGTCTGCTCTGGGAACGGTATTGTATCATTTAATGGAAGGCCTCAGGGTGGTCTCCTGCCTTATCTATCCAGTGATGCCTGCAACCAGCAGAAAAATGCAACAGGCCCTTGGGCTTGATATACCGGACAAGGGGTTTTATGCTTTGAATGAAATTTTACCCTGGGCCCAGATCAAGAAAGGGACCTGTCTTGAAAAACCTGAGATCCTGTTTCCGAGGATTGAAATTGAAAAAAAGGACCCAACTGCCCCGGTTAAAAAGGTGAAGCCCTTTAAGCCAGCGTTAAAAGATGAAATTACCATAAACGATTTTGATAAAATAGACTTGCGGGTTGGGATTGTTCTTGCTGCCGAAAAAATCCCAACCTCCAATAAATTATTAAAACTTCAGGTGGATCTGGGGGCCCAGACCCGGCAGGTGATTGCAGGTATAGGGAAAAGCTATACCCCGGAAGAACTGATGGGCAAACAGGTTATTGTGGTTGCCAATCTTAAAGAGGCTATGATCATGGGAGAAACTTCCCAGGGAATGATTCTGGCCGCCAGCCACAAAAAGAAACTTATCCTGTCAGGATTTGACAGGGAGCCTTTGCCCGGGAATCCAATTAAATAGCATAAACGGAACTGACTTATTTGCGGTCCTAAAATAATAAACCAGAGGGGATTACCCCTTTTGGTTACAACCCATGGAAAAATTATTTGTATACTTTTAAAAAAGAAACTTCCTGGCAATTGCTTCAATCGGATTTTATTAACAACCGAAGGAAAAAACACGTTCTTCAAAAATTATTGAATTTCGCCCTTGTGATTGTAATACCAGGATTTTTAATACTGGGTGCATGGAATATCTTGAATCCTGGAGACTTTTTTAAAAGAATTTTTTCAAAAAATGTATCAACCATTGAACAGACCCAAAAACAAACCCAGGAAAAAATCCTTCTATCAAAGACAAAAGTAAAGCAACTTATCCAGAATATTTCCTTTCTAAATGCCGATAAAAATGTTTTTTTTGTGGATAACCTTGAAAACAGCTATACAATCACCTCCAGCCTGGACACGGATTTGCAGAAAGATCTTCTGTCTGCAATGGACCGGCTCAAAACCCTTGACAGGGGAAAACCCCAGAGAATTGCAATCATTGCAATGGATGCCACAAACGGCGCTATTGTTGCTATGGCAGGATTTGACCTGGATAATCCTGGGGCTAATCCCTGCCTGGAATCCAATTATCCTGCTGCAAGTATATTCAAAATTGTCACTGCTGCTGCTGCTGTGGATTCACTGGGGTATACTGCCCATACTCCCATGTATTTTAACGGGAACAAGTACACCCTCTACAAACGTCAGCTCAAGGAAGTAAAAAATAAATATACGACAAAAATATCCCTGGCCAATGCATTTGCCGAGTCAGTGAATCCGGTTTTTGGAAAAATCGGAAAAAATTATCTGGGCAAAGAAAAACTCAACAATTATGCCCTTGCCTTTGGTTTTAACAAGAACCCTGAATCAGAACTTGAATTTGAATCCAGTCGATTCAATATCAAAGAAAACGATTTCCACCTGGCAGAACTGGGTTGCGGCTTTAACCGGGATACCATGATTTCTCCCATTTTTGGCGCCATGCTGATCACAACGGTCTTAAACTCAGGTACTTCACTAATTCCCAGCATTGTAAACCAGGTGAAAACTGCCCAGGGAGAAATCATTTACAAAAGCAAAAAAGAAATCTATAAATCAGCAATGACACCCAAAACAGCTGAGACAATGATCCGGCTCATGGAAAAAACCATTACCAATGGAACAGCCAAGAAATCTTTCCGCAGATTTTCAAAGGACAAAACCCTGTCAAAATTAATTATTGGTGGAAAAACAGGTTCTCTTTTTAACCGGGAAAGAACCGTGAAATACGATTGGTTCACAGGGTTTGGAAAAGAAAAAACCGGGGACCGGGCTCTGGCAGTTTCAATTGTTGTGGGTCATAGAAAATATATAGGCACCCGGGCCAGTGCCTATGGTAAAACAATCCTGAAAAAATATTTCAAAGAGAAACCAGTGGCAACAGCCCGGATAGAATAGGAAGACAACCGTAAACTCTTGCGCAAAGGAATAAATAATGCTGGTTAAAAACCGTTTTTTACACCTGATTCGTAAGATATTCACCAGGCCGATTGAAATTGGAAAATCCCTTGACCAGGCAAAAGAAAACAGCCTGATTCTATTCCCATATCAGCCCAATGTTTTTTCCTGCGGCATTTCCGCCTATATTGCTTTTAAAAACGGACAGCCAGATTCCGACTTTGATCTGGTTCAATTTTCAAAACAGATATCCAGGCTGAATAAAATGTCTCTTTCAAAAGCCGGGATTGACTCCCTTTTAATTGAAAAAGAATATCTTGGCGGAGACAAACTGCTGGGACAATTATGTAAAAATGCCCAGGCCTTAAAACAGGAATCTATTTTCAGCAGAATCTTTTTTGATAATGATCACATTCAAAAACTTACAAATATAATTGATATAGCATACCAACTCATCACAGATAAGCAGTTGGAATTCAAACATGAAATACCTCGTCTGAATTCCTCAGATGCAGATATCATTGCCCTGCGCCTGGAAAAACTCAAGGATATTTCCTGGTGCCTGAAAAAAGAGGTGCTGGACAATATCTTTGCCATAAAAAATATTGCCCCAAGCCTTGATCATACAATCAATCAATCTGACAATTTTGAAGGCCTGGAAATTTTTAAACGAATCAATGCTGTTTTAAACAGTATTGACCGGCTTGAGGTAAGAGGAAGGGATTCTGCGGGGATTTCTGTTGTGTTTACCCTTGAAAAAGAAGAATTTGAAAACTATCGCCAGGACCTTATCCAGGCTGGACTTTCCGACACCCTGAAAAGAAGGACCAACCATTTAGTCCTGTCCAACAACAGCCTCACCATCAACGATACAATTAAAGAGAATGGCGATCATCTGGTTGCCATTTCCTTTGTCTACAAATTTGCAGCAGAAATCGGTGCCCTGGGAGACAATACCTCATTTATCAGAAGCCAGATTAAAAACGACCATATGCTTCAACTTCTGGCAAATTTCCAGATAAAATCCAATTCTGTCTCCGCCCATACCCGGTGGGCTTCGGTGGGAGATATAAACCTGGCCAACTGTCATCCCGTTGATAATACTCCTACAGACAAAGAAATCAAAAAAACCGGAATTATCCATGTCTGTCTCAATGGTGATATTGACAATTACCTTGAATTAAAAACAGAATATGAAGCCCAGTATGACAAGATACATGAAACCATTAATACAGATACCAAACTGATCCCCCTTCAAATTGAACACCACCTGAAGCAGGGGGTTTCCATTGAAGAAGCTTTTCGGCTTGCCGTAAATGATTTCCATGGTTCCCATGCCATAAGTATGCACACGGATCTTGCACCGGGGAAACTTTTCCTTGCCCAGAAAGGAAGCGGCCAGGCTATTTTCGTGGGAATTGCTCAGGATCACTATATTGCGGCATCAGAGCTCTATGGCATTGTCGAAGAGACCCAGGCCTACATCAAGCTCAATGGAGAGGCAAAAGGCCAGATTGTCATTCTTGACCAGCACTCCTCCGGAGGAGTTGAGGGCATTTGTTCATTTTATTATGACAACCAGCCCATAGTCATCACAAATGAAAATGTAATGACAAGTCAGATCACTTCACGGGATATTGACCGCCAGGACTACCCACACTATTTCCTAAAGGAGATCTCAGAGGCTCCCCTTTCCGTTGAAAAGACACTTGAAAACAAATTTAAGTTTATCCCTGACACGGGAATCTTTGAAACAAGCATGGGGGAGAGTGTTATTCCCCTGGATCTTGAAGCCGATCTGAAAAAAGGAAAGATAAAAAAAATCTATTTCATCGGCCAGGGCACTGCCGGGATTGCCGCCCAGGGTTGTGCCAACCTTCTGACCTATTATCTGGGCGAAAAAAACATAGACATAAGGGCCCAGAAATCATCAGAACTTTCCGGATTCTGCATCATTGGTGATGGAAGCTGCAAAGATTCCATGGACAACACCCTGGTGATTGCCATCAGCCAGTCTGGCACCACAACAGATACCAACCGCACGGTGGACATGATCAAAGCATGTGGTGCCAGAACCCTTGCCATTGTCAACCGGAGGGATTCAGACCTGACCTTTAAAACAGATGGGGTGCTTTATACCAGTTCCGGCAGGGACATAGAGATGTCCGTGGCTTCCACCAAGGCATTTTATTCCCAGCTCACGGCAGGGGCCCTGCTGGGCCTGCATCTGGCAGGCCTGCTAAAGGCAAGGTCCAGTGAATTTATCACAGAAGAGATACATGAACTCATTTCTCTGCCGGAAAAAATGAGAATCATCCTGGATATGAAGGAAAAAATCAAAGACTCTGCCTCCCGTCTGGCAATTGCCAAAGACTATTGGGCAACCGTGGGATCCGGGGCCAATAAAACCTCGGCCGATGAGATCAGGATCAAGTTGTCTGAACTTTGCTATAAAACAATTTCTTCAGATTTTGTGGAAGACAAGAAACACATAGATCTCTCATCGGAACCTTTGATCATTGTCTGCGCTGCCGGCACCAGGGAAAGCGTATTAAGGGACATCATCAAGGATACTGCAATATTCCATGCCCATAAGGCCTGCCCGGTTGTGATCACCACGGAAGGGGAAGACCGGTTTGATCTCTATGCAAAAGATGTTTTTAAAATCCCGGAAACCAGGGAACACTTTGCCCCGGTCCTGAACACCCTGGTGGGACATCTCTGGGGATACTTTGCAGCCCTTGCCATCAATGAAGGCTCAAGGTTTATGTACAATTGCAGAACAGAGATCCAGGATCTTCTGGATGAGTATAAAACCATGGGCCACGATGAATACGAGGTGCTGCTGGAAAAAAAATTCAGGGAAAGAATCGCTATTTTTTATAATAAATTTTCAAAAAAACGCCGGGCAAATGGCTTTCCTGCTGCCATGGGCATTGATACCAGCACCAATATCACCCTGCTTTTGAAGTATTTGTCCGGAAGATTGCCTGTATCTGATTTTGAGATTGATTTTGAGATAAAGGGAACTCCCTCTAACATGCTCAACACATTTTTTAAAAACCTGGGCCAGGCCATTAACATAATGGCAAGGCCCGTGGATGCCATCAAACATCAGGCAAAAACAGTTACCGTCGGCACCAGCCGGATAAATGAAAAATTTGAAGGTTTGGTATTTGACGAACTTACCGCCAATGATATCCTGATATCCCAGATTACCAATAAAAATGTCATGGTCATAAAAAACCTCCAGGAAGTCATAGCAAATGTAAAGGGAGGCCTGTTATACCAGGTTTCCGGTTTAAGCCTTTTGGGAGAGGTAACGGATAAAACCAAAATTGAAGTGATCCGCAAGACAGGTTCCCTGGAAAATGAAACATCCCGGGTGGAAAATGATCCCCGCCTGAAAGGAACCAAAAATATTATTGTCAGGGAAGGAAATGTATATATTGGCCAGGGAAGGAAAGACAATAAAAGCATTTTTGTTATACCCGTTATTTCTGCATCGCCGGCAACCCCCAATATTATTGAATATATTCTTTCCCTGAATGTTGCCTTTAAAAATTCTGAAGAAATATCGCTTTTGAAAAAGATAAAGGCTCTGGGTGGAAAATATACCCGTTTGAAAGACTGGGTACTTGAAAGTGAAAACATTCAATGGGATGATAAGTTCCTGAATCTGGTTGAAGTTGATACCCTGTTTGGTGCCACTGCAGAAAAACTGGTGGAAACCATTATTCAAAAGATTAAATAATCCATGTCAAACCCCAAGAAAGTCTCAGGTCATAAGCCATTGTCTTCAACTGCACCCGTGTCATCCTATAAAAAAGACAAGATGTATTCCTATCTTATTCTTCTGACCGTATGCTCCACTGCCGGGCTTCAATGCTGGCGGACTTTATTCGACAATTTCAGTGTCAATGTGGTGGGACTTGACGGTTATCACATGGGTATTCTACAGTCAATCAGGGAGATCCCTGGGTTTCTGGCTCTTTTGGTGATTTATGTACTTTTTGTGATCAAAGAGCATAAATTAGCCGCTCTTTCCATTATCATCCTTGGGGCCGGCATATTTTTAACCGGTTTTTTACCCAGTTTTACAGGTCTGATTTTCACCACCATAATAATGAGTTTCGGGTTTCATTATTATGAAACCTGTAACCAGTCCCTGACTCTCCAATACTTTGACAAACTGACATCCCCCCTGGTATTTGCCCGTCAGTATCAATTTGCTGCACTGGCCAATATTCTTGTGGGAATCACCATCTTTGTCATTTCGCCTTTTTTAAATTATACAGCCATGTTTATTCTCTTTGGGGGTCTTATAACTGGTTGCGGCTTCTGGGCCCTTACAAGGAATCCGGTTAATCAGGAATTAATTCCCCAGAAAAAACAGATGGTTCTTAAAAAAAAATACTGGCTTTTTTATTTTCTAACCTTTATGGCAGGGGCAAGACGCCAGATTTTTATGGCCTTTGCTGTATTTTTACTGGTTAAAAAATTTGAATTTTCCGTCCAGGATATTGCCCTGTTGTTCCTGATAAACAATGTGATTGAATTGTTCACCAACCCAATGATCGGAAAATTTATTATTAGATTTGGTGAACGGAAACTATTGTCCCTGGAATACTTCTCTCTTATCCTGATCTTTATTGCCTATGCCTTTGTGGAATCCAAAATGGTGGTGGGGTTTCTCTATGTTATGGACCATGTGTTTTTCAGTTGTTCCATGGGCATTAAAACCTATTTTCAAAAAATTGCTGAACCAGGGGATATCGGCCCCAGTATGGCAGTGGGCTTTACCATCAATCATATAGCTGCCGTTGTCTTGCCTGTTATAGGCGGATTTTTATGGATGGTGAATTATAAAATTCCCTTCCTGGCCGGAGCCGGATTCAGTTTAATTTCCCTCTGCCTGGTTCAATTGATTCGTACTCCTTCGGCAAAGGATTCATAAAACCAGCAGACATCAGGCCCGGGCAAGGACCAGCACATCCACCTGTTTGGCGCCATTTTTCAGCAAAAGCCTGGCAGCCTCATTGCAGGTAGCCCCTGTGGTGAATACATCATCCACCAGCAAAATATTTGTCCCTATAATATTTGTCCCTTTCTTTTTTGTCTCACTTTTCTTTGCACGGGTCTTATTTGATATGGCCCTTATAGCAAAGGCATTCTTCAGGTTGGCCTTTCTCTGTTTGATATCAAACCCGGTCTGGGGACTGGTTGCTTTGGTTCTTTTAAGAATATTTGTATTGATTTGCCAGGAAGGTGTTTTCCCATGAGCCTGTTTATATTTTTTTTTGAAATTGCGGACCAGCAGATAGGATTGATTAAATCCCCTTTGTCTCATTTTTTTTGGATGCAGGGGAATGGGCAGTATCCAGTCAATGTCTGAAAACGAAAAATGAGAATCAAAAGCTTCAAACATGAATTTTTCAAGAACCCTGGCAAGGGAAATCTTTGACTGGTACTTGAATAAGGGAATCGCCTCTTTTATGATTCCTTCATATTGAAAAGCTGCCCTGACCCGGTTTACTGGGAATGGACTGGTCAAACAATTTTCGCAGAGATGATTTTCTACATTTTTCAAATCATTGCCATTGCCTGAAAGGGAATCCCGGTCAAAAACAAAGCCGCAGCGCGGGCAATAGGGCGGCTCAAACCTGGAAGGTCCAAAGGGATTGCAGGCTGCGCAGAAACAGATGGACAGGGAAAGGGGTTTTACCTGGTCATGATCTATGTAACAAAAACATTTCAGGCAGCGATATGGAAAAACAAGCGTCTGAAATGCAGAGAAAAAAGATCTTATTGCAGGCAAAGAATATGTTCTGCAATACTCCCTGAAAACCTGAAACATAGTACCTCTTTTCCGCCCTGATCCTGGAAACCGGATCCGGTGTAACCCAGGGGTAACTCAGTTGGATGCCGGTTATCAGAGGGACTTGGTTTGAGGATATTTATCTTCCCCTGATTGTCAATTAGCGGATACGCTGGCGTTTGGCCTCGTACATGGCAATGCCACCGGCCACGGATGCATTTAATGAGTTGATTTTTCCTGAAATGGGTATGGATAAAATAAAATCACACTCCTTTTTTACCCCGGGGCGTATGCCCTTATGCTCTCCCCCGATAATAAGAACGATATTTCCTGTCAGATCTGATTCGTACAGCCCGGTTGACCCGTCTGCATCCAAACCGGAAATCCAGGCTCCATTCTCCTTTAAATCCCTTAAAATAGAAGCTGTATTGGTAATCATATAGATATCTGCATGCTCCATGGCACCTGCCGAGCTTCTGGATACAGTGGAAGAAGGGACACAGGACCTGTCCTTGGGAATCATGATATAATCCACATCCGCGCAAAGGGCTGTTCTGATCAAAGCCCCCAGGTTATGGGGGTCTTCAATGCTTTCAATTATGAGGATAAAATATGGGTTTTCCCTGGCCCTGATAACGGGCAATATCTCTGCCCCCTTTTTAACAGGAAACAGGGAGGCCCTGGCCACAATACCCTGGTGGGGGGCAAATTGGGTGAGTCTGTCCAATTCCTTTGGATCTGTAAACTCAACTGCTATCCCTTGTTTTTCAGCAAGGCTGATTACCTTATCGGCCCTGCCTGCAGACCTCTTGCTGGAAATCAAAATATTTTCAAACCTGCGTTTTCCAGCCTGTAATGCCTCATATACAGAATGAAATCCAAAAAGTATCTCTGTCCTGCTTTTTGTCATCACAAAGCCCCTGTTTCCCTTTTAAAAATTGCATAAAGATCGACAATGGCCTGATCCAGGTCATCATTATTGATCACATAATCGTATAAAGATCTTTCCTGGATCTCCTTTGCTGCATTTTCCATGCGCTGTAAAATCACTTGTTTGCTGTCTGTTCCCCGGCTTTCAAGGCGCTGCTGAAGAACCTCAATGGAAGGGGGCATGATAAATATGGATACCAGTGCAAACCCTGCTGCCATTACCTGTTTTGCTCCCTGGACATCCAGGTCCAGGAGAAGACTGTCACCAGCCGTAAGCTTTTCTTCCACAAAGATCTTTGATGTACCATAAAAATTCCCATATACCTGTGCCCATTCGATCCATTGATCCTGATCAATCAGGGTTTGAAAACCTTTTTTATCCGTAAAAAAATAATCTTTACCATGGATTTCCCCTTTTCGAGGCTTGCGGGTGGTGTGGGAAATGGAATAGGATAAATGAGGAAATTGCTCCAGCACCTGCCTGACCAATGTGGTTTTACCTGCACCGGAAGGAGCTGAAATCACAAAAACCCTTGCCTTTTCTTTCATTTTTCTTCCTGGACTTTCATAAGGCCTTCAAAACGGGAGGACATGGTTTCTGCCTGGATGGCAGACAGGATCACATGGTTGCTGTCCGTGATTATAATGGCCCGGGTCTTTCTCCCGTGGGTTGCATCGATAAGGCTGCGTGCCTCCCTGGCTTCATCCTTGACTCTTTTCATGGGGGATGAGTTGGGAGACAAAATAGCCACAACCCTTTCTGCCACAATTGTATTACCAAAGCCGATATTTAAAAGGACTGGTTCCATATGCCTCCTTTATCTTGATATGATTTATTGTAATATAATTTGTTCGGATGTGATTGGTGCCAATGTACTTTATTCTGGTATAATGGGTTCTGAAATAAATAATTATTCAATATTCTGGACCTGTTCCCTGATTTTTTCCAGTTCAGACTTTAGGTCCACCACCATATGGGACAAGACAGCATTGCCGGCCTTGGAGCCGATGGTATTAAATTCCCTGTTAAATTCCTGGATCAGAAAATTGAGTTTTCTTCCCTGGGACTCCTCTGCATCCATGGTTTCCCTGAATAGATTGATATGACTGTCAAGACGGACGATCTCCTCGGACACATCTCCTTTATCAGCCAGGACAGCCACTTCCTGGGCCAGCCTTATGGGATCAATACCCTGGGCATCGGCAGTCAATCTGGCAAGCCGTTCCATCAGCTTTTTTTTATAAATCAATGGAATCTCTTTGGCCTCTTTTTGAAGAATCTCCATACTCGCTTCAATTTTATCCATGCGGAGACTCAAATCTTGAAATAAATTTTCGCCTTCCCTTTTCCGCATACGATCCAGCTCTCTGGCACTGGTTTCAACGGCAGTTGACACCACCTGCCACAAAAGATCGGCATCTATTTCTTTTTTTGCCGGTACAATAATATTTCTGGCAGCCAGGATATTGTCTAAAGAGATCTCAGAGGGAAGTTTCAGGCTGTCTTTCACACTTTTTAAAGCTGCGTAATAAGACCTGGCCTTGAGCTCATCAATCTCAAACAGATCCAGCTCATTGGATTCATCCAAAAGGTTCAGCCGGATCTCAATCCTGCCCCGGCCATGGAATTGGCTGATGAGTTTTTTGATTTTTTCTTCAAAGGCCTGGCAGGAATCAGGCAAATGTATGGCAAAATCAAGGTGCCTGGAATTATAGGAACGAATGGTCACATCCGCTGTAATGGATTCCTTGGTATGGGATGCTTTTGCAAATGCGGTCATGCTTTTTATCATATGTTTTTCCTTTCCTTTACATCCAGAAGATACTTATTCCTGACCTTTCCAAGGAATTCCAAGACCTGGTTTGATGCATAATCCGGATAGGTCCATTCCAGGGTTTTAAATCCCTGTTTGGTATACATCAGAGTCAGGTCTGCATAAATCTGCTGACCAATATAAATCCTGTGGGAATAGTCCTTTCCCGTTGCAAGGATAAACCGGGAAGACAGCAGATAGCCGGGATCAATATTGACCTGCCTGTTTCCCTGGGCTGAAGACAAATTTTCCAGGACATTGGTCCTGATCTTGATGGATGCCAGCATTTCCTGTTCAATAAGGGGCTTGAAAGCAATCATACGACGGTACAGGGGAGATCCCATCTCCTTATAATAGTAGTCGGTAAAATCAAAATCAAGCCATTTAGAAATAATATCGCAGGGTCCTGCAATATCTTCAAGTTCGTCAAAAATCTCATCAAAAATTTGTTTTTCCCTCATAAAAACAGAAATCACAAGTTTTGCTGGGTCCGGTGCTTTTGGATTGCTCATAAAGGCTTTGCTTCTTCAATGAGCATGATGGGAATATCATCCTTTATTTCATAACACAGGGAGCAGGCCTCACACACAAGCCCGTCCTGTTTATCAGTCAAAACAACCTCTCCCTTGCATTTGGGACAGACCAGTATATCCAGTAATTCTTTGGAAACCGTCACGATGCTCCTCCTTTTCAATCTTTTTTTTATTGCCTGATTTTTGATTAATTGTCTATTTTGGCAGCCTGCATGGATTGAAGTGTAAAATAAGCTCCCTTCAAAGCCATCAACTCCTTATGACTGCCCTGTTCAGCAATGGTTCCATTTTGAAGCAAAATCACCCTGGATGCATAGTCAATGGTGGAAAGCCTGTGGGCAATGACAAAGGAAGTCCTGCCCTTCATGAGATTTTCCAGGGCTTTCTGCACCACCTGTTCTGCCTGGGAATCCAACGCAGAGGTGGCCTCATCCAGAATCAACACAGGTGCATCTTTAATCAGGGCCCTGGCAATACAAATCCGCTGCTTTTCACCGCCGGACAATCTGGAACCCAATTCCCCGATCACGGTGTCATACCCCCGTGGAAACCCCTGAATAAACCCATGGGCATAGGCATCTCTGGCTGCCTGTTCAATCTGTTCATCCGTGGCATCCATTTTACCATACCGGATGTTATCCCGTACTGATTCATTGAATAGGATAGGTTCCTGGGTGACAATGGAAATATGGTCGCGCAGGGACTTTACAGACAGATCCCTGACATCCCTGCCCCCAATTTTCACCTGGCCGCAGTCCACATCATACAACCGGGGAATCAAATTGACAAGACTGGTTTTCCCTCCCCCACTCATGCCCACCAGGGCCAGGACTTCACCCGGGGCAGCACTGAGGGTAATATCCCTGAGGGCAGGTTCTTCTCCCGGGCCATAGGAAAAACTCACCCGGTCAAAGGTGAGATCAAAAGCTTTTCCTTCCAGTATTTCAGGGTTCTTTTTTTCCTGGATGGTCTGTTCCTGTTCCAGGATATCAAAAATCCGAACTGCTGCTGCCACCCCTTCCTGAATGGTATTATTGAGTTTTGACAATTTTTTGACTGGATCATATAGCATCATAACAGCGGTTAAAAATGAAAAAAAGATCCCGGGGGTGGAGGTGCCGTTGATCACCCTCATGCCTCCAAACCAAATAATAAAGGCAATGCCAAGGCCCCCTAAAAATTCCATGATGGGAGAAGACAACGCCTTGGCAATGACTTTTTTCATTTCAAGACGGAATAATTCCCTGGTTTTTTCCTTGAACCGTTTTTTTTCAAAAATTTCCAGGTTGAAGATTTTAATAATCTTGATGCCGGAAAAAGTCTCGTGAAGAAAGGAATTTAAATCTGCCATGGTTTCCTGGGACCCCGTTGAAAAACGTCGAACCCTCCGGCCAAAAACAAGGATGGGATAAAATGCCAGGGGAAGAACGAGAAAAGCGCCGCAGGCCAGCTGCCAGTCCCGGTAAAAAATAACAAACAAAAAAGCGATCACACTGAAAAAATCCCGGAATATAGTAATCACAGCCGTTGATACCATGCCCTTGACAATGTTGACATCATTGGTGATCCTGGACATAAGCGCCCCGGTTTTTTCTTTGTGAATAAATGCAATGGGCAGGTCTGTTATTTTTTCATAAAGGGAATCCCGAAAATATCGAATAATCTTCTCACCGATATAATTCATCAAATATTCAGATCCAAAGGAACCAAGCCCCTTGATTAAAAATACCAGAACTGCCAGACCCGGTATGAGGAGAAGCATTTCCCTGTTTTTGGCCACAAAAATATCATCTATGACCGGCTTGATCAAAAAGGCCATGGACCCATTTGCCACTGCCACCATAATCATGCATCCAGCTGCAATGGCAAGTCGTTTCCAGTATTGGGTCACAATCCCTATAATTTCTTTCTGCCTTGATTTGGATAATCCGATTTTTGTATTTTCCATAAGCTTACTTTGTATCTGCCATATTATACGAAGAAGTATTGTCAATCATTAAAAAACATGAGAGCATATGTCCCCATGATAAAGACTGCCTTTATACCCAATTTTTTAAAAATTTACAATATCATGTGGCAGGCAGCCCTGCCCTTTTTAAAAAAAAACAAACGGCTGAAACATTCTTTTCCAAAACGGGTAACTGTAAACCACCTTGGCAAAGCAGATATCTGGATACAGGCGGCATCGGCAGGAGAGGCTTTTCTTGCTGTTTCCCTGCTCACCTGCCTGGAACCGGAACAAAAAATAAAGATCCTGGTCACAGCCACCACCTCCCAGGGTCTTGAAATCCTTGAATCAGGCCTTTTAAAAGGTAAAATCTCCAGCAATATAAACTATTGTCTTGAATGGTTTCCCTTTGATATACCCACAACCATACAATCCGCAGTCATCCGGGTCAACCCCAGGGTCATGGTCCTGCTTGAAACTGAAATCTGGCCGGCCCTCCTCCACTATCTAAAGGAAAACAATACCAAAATTTTCATTGTCAATGCCCGTCTGTCCAATAAAAGTGCCAGACATTACCAATTGACAAAATTCCTGTGGTCACGCCTGGAACCGGACCATATTCTTGCCATCTCTCCCTCAGATGCCAAAAAATATGGACGGGTGTTTACGGGATCAAAAATAACAACCATGCCCAATATTAAATTTGATCTCATGGAAACCGACCTGGGTGACAATGCCAGGACAAACGATTTAAAAAGCCTGATATCGGAAAAACTTTCCCTGTCCATCCTGGCTTCGGTTAGAAGGCAGGAAGAAAAACAGGTGATCAACATCCTTACCCATCTGCTGACAGAATACCCTTCCCAGGTGGTGGCAGTTTTCCCCCGGCACATGCACAGGATTGATGCCTGGAAAAAAAAACTGACCCACCAGGGACTTTCCTTCCAATTAAGATCCAGCCTGAAATATCCCATTACCAATTCCATAAATAAACCAGGCGTTATACTATGGGACATTTTTGGAGAGCTGCGGGATGCCTATGGCCTTGCTCCAACCGTATTTGTGGGCGGCAGTCTCAAACCCCTGGGAGGCCAGAATTTTCTTGAACCGGCTGCCCAGGGCACCCATGTAGTTACCGGACCCTATCTCAATGATTTTGCCTGGGTAGGAGAAGACATTTTCAACCAGGGCATTGTTACAAAATGCGATAATTGGCAGGCTGTAGCACAAACAATGATCTGTCAATTAAACATGCCCATGGAAAAATCCATTCTAAAACAAAAGGCTTGGAATTATATTCAAAAAAAACAGGGCGGAACAAAAATAGCCTGTCAGATGATTTTAAAAGAATTTAAAGCTTGATGGCCTCGTATTTACTTGACCCTAACACACCTGTAGTATATCAAAATTCATAATACGCCATAAAAAGTCATCAAAAGAAAAGCCTGGCAGCTGATCTCTGAATTATTATTTTACTTGCAAAATCCGAACAATGGTATATACTATCTGTTTATATTATACCAAGTAGAAGCAAATTCCCCTTCAAGGTTGTCCGCGCTAACCGTTGTTTTACAAAGCATCGTTGTTGCCGCAGAAGTTTCTGCTGAGTAGTTAAACAGGAGAAACTATATGACACTTGCTGTCCGAAATCTTTATCTTTCCATGGTAAGAATTGGATGATAATAACCGGATAACAAATACTGGCATTGCCAATCCCAGCATTTTCAGATCAATTATCTCAAAAAACAAATTTAAAAAATGGATTAAATTTAATCCCCAGATCGCAAACCCAGGGAAAGGTTCATGACGATCATAACAGAATACCTAGGAGTATTAATGAGTTTCAAAGATTTTCAATTTCACCCAACAATAAATACAGGCATTGCCGCCTGTGGATTTACCATTCCCACCCCCATACAAGAACAAGCCATTCCCCCCATTCTTGAAGGCAGGGACATTCTTGGCCTGGCCCAGACAGGCACAGGAAAAACTGCAGCTTTTGTTTTACCCCTTCTCCAGCGTTTGCTGGACGGGCCCCGTAAAAAAGTGCGGGCCCTGATCGTGGCTCCCACCAGGGAGCTTGCTGAACAAATCCATGACGATATCCGCAAAATGGCAAAAGGGACAGCCATTACCAGTGTTGCTGTTTATGGCGGTGTTGGAAAACATCCCCAGGTCAGGACAATCCGCTCTGGTGTAGAAATCATCGTTGCCTGCCCTGGCCGGCTGCTGGACATTCTCAATGACAGAGCCATCAACCTCAATTCTGTTGAGACACTGATCCTTGATGAGGCAGACCATATGTTTGACAAAGGATTTCTCCCTGATATCCGGCGGATAATCAAGCAGTTGCCTGTGAAACGACAATCTCTGGTTTTTTCAGCCACCATGCCCAGGGAAATTCGCCTACTTGCGGAAAAAATGTTAAAAAATCCGGTAACTATACAGATCAACCATACCCTGCCTGCTCCCACAATTTCCCATGTTTTGTTTCAGGTTGCAAAGGAAAAAAAGACTTCTTTACTCAAAAACATCATTGAAGAGGGAAAAATGACTAGTACACTGGTCTTTACCCGCACCAAGCACAAGGCAAAAAGCCTGGCCCTGCATCTGCAGAAAGCTGGCTTCAGCGCAGCCTCTTTACAGGGCAATCTCTCCCAGCAGAAACGGCAGCAGGCCCTTAACGGCTTTCGTGACGGAACCTTTAAGATTCTGGTCGCAACAGATATTGCGGCCCGTGGAATTGATGTACTTGGAATTTCACATGTCATAAACTACGATGTACCAGACACGGCAGAAACCTATACCCACCGTACCGGTCGTACCGGGAGAGCTGAACGGACCGGACAGGCGTTCAGCTTTGCAGGCATGGAAGACAATAAAATAATTTCTCTTATTGAACGTAATCTGGGCAAGAAAATGCGCCTGGAAAGAACTCCTGATTTTGCCTATGAACCAAAGAAAAATGTTCGTGAAGAAAAAAGAAAATCTTTTTCACGGCCCATGCCAAGAAAAAAGAAACCTTCCACAACCGGTCATAACAAAAGTCGGCGCAACAGTGTTTTTTCATTGGCTGCCGGCTAAAGCAGGCCATGCATTGACAATTAATGTTGTCTGGAAATCCAGACTTCCAGTCGAAGTATAAAAAAAATGCCTCGGCTATACAACGCGGTTCCCATGGGGAATCCATCACAAAGGAGTAATATAAAATGGCTGAAGGTACAGTAAAATGGTTTAATGATTCAAAAGGTTTTGGTTTTATCGAGCAAGATGGCGGCAAGGATTTATTTGTGCATCATTCCGCAATTCAGGCCCAGGGCTTCAAATCCCTGAAGGAAGGTGCCCGGGTTACCTTTGATGTTGTCGATGGACCCAAGGGACCGGCTGCAGAAAATG
>Ga0307988_1000415_pt1 | contig 30101 bp, 42 predicted proteins | sample EllFjometagen183_FD_203166 | JGI IMG/M metagenome (GOLD analysis project Ga0307988, IMG submission 203166) | Marine microbial communities from Ellis Fjord, Antarctic Ocean - #183 | ecosystem: Environmental > Aquatic > Marine > Unclassified | place: Southern Ocean | collected 2014-10-08 | reverse complement strand
CGGAAACGTCCAATTATAATTATAAGATTCAAGGAAATAAAAATACTAGAAATTGTAAAAGATACTGGAAACATAGACTATCAAAAGCAAGAAGGAGATTTAATCATGAACTGGCTTAAAAAGAAATTCTCAAACACTGGTACTATCATGGCAACTGTCGGAGGTGTTATCTTAGTAGCTCAACAAGTAGGTTTTGAATTTGATGAAAGTTACTACAACAACATAGCTAAGTCTGTTTGTGCTTTAATGGTTATATTAGGAGTCTTTGAAAGTAGAAGTAAGACACCTAAATTCAATGACAAAGAAAAATGAATATATTAGACATATGCAAAGACAGCCTTCGAAAAGCTAATCAAATAATAATAGATTTAGAATCCAAACTAAAAAACATGGAATCCAAAATTGAAGATCTTAATAATAATAGTAATGATAGTAGTAACATTGATACTTCTGACGAGTTGTCAGAGCGTAAGTGAGAAAGAATACTTTTCAGATGGTCAGTTAATGCGATCCTACGAAAGGTCAGGATCTCCGAATTGGTCAGACAATAAGAACATATCAGTTCCAATTTCAGGAGTAGGGATTTAGTAAAATTCTAAGTTCCTATTGTTGCAGAAAAGCCTTTACTGTCAGGTTAAATTCCTGAAACAGTAAGAGCAATAGATAAGCAAGATATACTTATCTAATTAGAATTTACGCCAATCTCATAACGGATTGGCTTTTTTTATCCTCCCGGATGTTAATAATATGATTGGCGCATTTACTACATACAACCATTCCATTCTCGGCAAACCATTTCTCAATGTCCTTCATGTTCTTCATTCCACACATCTTGCAAGTCATGATATTACTCCTTTTTAAATTAAACTATATCTTATCTTACTAACATTTTAGCCTATTCTAATAACATACTCAATAGTAAAATAAAGAAAACTAAAGAAAAAAGTAAAACAAATTAAATAAACCATTGATAAAAACGAAAAGCAAATATATATTGATTATATGGAAGGAGGGAGGATGAAGCAATATAAGTCAAAGACGGATTATACTACTATCGAGGTGTCGAAAGACATCAACAACAGAATTAAAGAAATATTAAAGGAAAAGAAAGGACTTAAAAAAAGACATTATACTAATTCACTATTAATATCAGCACTAAAAGCGAAAAAATTATGGTAAGGAGTTAATATGAAAATAACGAGAGAATTTTTAAAAAGTAAAAATCCATGTACCGATGGGTATAAATGGTGGTGTGAAAATTGCGAAGGTTTAAGTAATAGAGATCAAATATTAAAACTTGCAGAAGATCATAATGACTGGGCCAATTGGCTAATTGTTAGGATTATGACATATAAACAATATGTATCTTATGCTGTATATAGTACTGAATTGGTAATTGATATTTTTGAAAAGAAATATCCTAATGATAAAAGACCAAGATTAGCAATTGAAGCAGCAAAAAAATGCATAGATAATCCTTCAAAAGAAAACAAAGCTTCTGCTTCTGCTGCTTCTGCTGCTTCTGCTGCTTCTGCTTCTGCTTCTGCTGCTTATTCTGCTGCTGCTTCTGCTGCTTATGCTGCTGCTGCTTCTTATGATGCTTCTGCTGCTTCTGCTGCTTATGCTTCTGCTGCTTATGCTGCTTCTGCTGCTGCTTCTGCTGCTTATGCTGCTGCTGCTTCTTATGATGCTGCTTATGATGCAAAAAAAGAAATCCAGACTAAAATTATTAATTATGGACTAGAATTAATAAATCTAACGAATTAAAACAAAACTTAAAAAAGGATATGAGAATGAAGAAAAATAAAAAGAGTAATCAAGTTCACACCTCAATTACTCTATATAACAATCGAGCAGTAAGGACCGTAACAAATGAAACTATCAAATTCAACCCTAATCCCTGTCTCTATGAATTTATCATAGAACAGGCCTAATTCAAGGAGTCAATCATGGCTACATGCGAAAAGTGCGGAGACTACCACATTACTATTACGGAAGTCTGGATATCGGACGATGGTGAAATCCTTTGCAGAAGATGCGCTGACTATATCTCATCTCCATCTATCAACGCCAACAGGCTGCGGAGTCAACCAGTTTTTGACAAACATGCGAGGGTGATATGATGAAATCAAAATCATTTACCTGCGAGGATTGGACGGCTGAACTAGGATTTCTTACTCTAAAACTAGCCATATCAAGGCTTAATTTCAGAAGCAAACTACAAAGGTCCGGCGTTAATTACGTCCTCACGGATCAAAGGTCAAGGAACGAGGCAATATTATGACCGATAATCAGAAGAATAAACTTATCGAGGCACTGGCATATAAGGTGTGCGATGAAGTGTGCAGCGATTGCCCACATACTGATGATAAGTGTCCAGGGTGTGTCTATTTCTCATCGGCAACTCTAATCGAAGATACCAAAAAAATATTAAATATAGTATAGGAGTGGAGATAAATGAATAACGAATTAGTGAAATTAGAAAAACTACCAATTAAATCTATGTCAGAAATGGCAGAATTGGGAACAATGTTAGCTAAATCCGGTATGTTTGGAGCAAAAAACCCAGCGGAAGGATTAGTTATTGCTACAACATGTTTTCAGGAAAACATGAGCCTGATGCAATTTATCAGTACATATCATATCATTCAAGGCAAGCCTGCAATGAAAGCAGATGCAATGCTTGCTAATTTTATCGGCAAAGGCGGAAAAGTCAATTGGATTACAACAGATAACACTATAGCAAAAGCAGAGTTTACAGCTCCAAATGGATCTATACTTATAGAAACATTTTCAATAGAAGATGCTAGAATTGCAGGATTAGATAAAAAGGATAATTGGATCAAATATACTAAATCTATGTTAAGATCTAGATGTATTAGTTCTGCATTAAGAGCAATCTATCCTATATCAACTAATTGTGTTTATACGCCTGAAGAAGTTGAAAACATCACTAATGAAATCAACGTGACTCCGCAAAAAACACCTGAACCGATGAAAAAAGAATCAATAAAAGAAACGATAAAGGAGGCTGCAATAAGTGCTTTTCCTAAAAGCGAACCTGATCCGTTTGATATTCAAATTGAAGTTTATACTAAATGTCCTATGCCAGGGAAATTATTTGATGTTAAATGGGAAAATATGCCTTTAGAAAGTTTAAGGATAGCAGAGAAGATGAAGCATGAAACATTAATGGCCGGCCATTACCAATCGATTCACGAAGCAATAAACAAAATAGAAGGAATACCATTCTAATGGAAATTATAAAATTTAATCCTACTGATCTAATTAAAGAAAACTGGATCACGCAAAAAGAAACCGCACTGGCAAAAGCTCTTGACATCAAAGCAGTTAATTCAGACGATGACCTTGAAAACTCAGGATCTATACAGTCAGGAATCAATAAACTTATTAAAGCATTAGGCAGAGAGAGATTGAACTGTACAAGACCGATCGACACATTAAAAAAAGAAATCACTAATTTAGAAAAGAAAGAGATTAAAGAGCTTAACATCGAATTAAACAGGCTCAAATCATTAAACAATGAATACGCAACTAAACTTATGCGTGAACAACAGGAGGCTAGAAGAATAGCCGAAGAGAAAGCAAGGGCAGAAGCAGAAAAAGCAGCGGCTGAACAAATATCCCTTGAACAACAAGCTAAAGATATATTTGGGGAAGATGCAGAGGTTATTGATCAACCTATAGAGATAACGGTAGAACTTCCAAAAGTTGAAAAACCAAAAACAACAGCAAATAAATTTGTTGAAACATGGAATGTTGAAGTAGTAAATAATGCAGAAATTCCACGACAATTTTTAGAGGTTAATATATCGAAATTAAAACAGTTTGTCAAAATGGATAAAGGTCAAACAATTATTCCAGGAACAAAAGTATATAAAACAATAAGCGTACAATCAAAATAATAATATAAGGAAAATAAAATGAGTGAAATGAATCTAAACATAGTAGGAACAAGTCAGGTAACAGTAAAAGAATCTTTCGTATCAGAAACAAATACTTATGAAGATTCAATTTTTGAAATTGTAATCGTAGTCCAAGATAATATCGGAACGCAAAAGCACTGGATAGGATCATGTAGTAGTAATTATGGCCGTGGCACTTTTTCAGATCGTACACAAACTCAAATAACCTTGCAAAAATTAGCTGAGCTTGGGTTGAAAGATAATGATATAGAAAGGCTTGATTCTCTGGTTGGAGTTACGACAACAGCAACAACAAAAGCCAGCCAGTGCGGGAAATATATTAATATTTCGTATCTTGGTGGAGGAGGAAACAAACCTAAAGCGATGAAAAAAGATAGGGTTGCTGAGTTAGCTCAACAAATCAAGGATACAAATATTCCTCCAGTATCCGCAGAAGTAGTTTCACCAACAAATCCATTCTTGTAATAGGTTAAACATGAAAATTATACAGGATTCACGAGAGCAAACTCCATGGACATTTCCTGAATGGGTTACTGTTCAAATTCAAAAACTAGATGCTGGGGATTATGCTCTTATAGATGATCCTAATTTCAGTATTGAACGTAAATCCTGTAGTGATTTTCTTGGTACTATCAGTACAGGATGGAATAGATTCTGTAGAGAAATAGAACGAATGAAATTATATGTAGCCAAACTGGTAATCGTTGAAGGTGATATAATTAGTTTTTATTACACCGAATTAGATGGGGAAATAATATCTCCGAATCATCAAAACTATAGATTATCACCGAAGTTTATCACTAAGCGCATAGCACAATTGAGCTTAATGGGTGTTTCAATTTTGTTTTGCCATGATGCAGAAATTTCCAGTGCGGTTGCATATAAGATCTTAGAGGAGCGGAATAATGATATTAAACGTAAAGATTAAAAGAATTTTATACCCGCAACAGGAGTTTAATTCTGATGAAGATACTTGGTATATACTTTCCACAGATCAAGGAATTTGTAAAGGTAAAGTTTATTTCAGACCTAAAGAATATCAAGAATTAAGCCTTGATGGTGATTGGACTTTGTATAAAGGAGAAAAGCAATTCTCATTTCAATCGAGCCAAAGTGATATACCTAAAGACTTAAAAACATATTTATTTTATGCTTGCGAAATTACACCGGGATTAGGTGAAAAAACAGCTCAAAAAATATGGGATGAATTAGGTGAAAGTTGGACCGAAAGACTTTCTGAATGTTTAAAAGATAAAAAACTGGTAGCATTACAGGAAGTAATTCAATTATTGGAAAATGACAAGAATAAAACCGCTGTTATAACTTTTCTTAAAAATATTGGATCTACTACTAATATGGCTTTATCTGCTTGGGAAAAATGGGAAGATAAAACAATTGGAATTGTTCAGAATAATTGTTACAAATTGGCTGAATTACCACATTATGGATTTACTCATATTGACCAAAAAATTAGAAAGTTTTTTGATATAAGCGATTCAGATGAAAGGCGAATCGAAGCAGCTATTTTGTATAGCATAAAAATCATTGCAAATGGTAGCACGTTAGTATCGTGGGAAGAATTAAAAGAGTGTATTATTAAAAATGGAATACCTGTTAATTTAGCAGCAAAACAAACCAAAAAGATGTTTAATGAAAACAATTTAATAGGATTTGACGACACTAGAGAGGTTGCGCTGTTCCGGCATTATAGAGACGAAAACATTATAAGGAGTTATATAAATGCAGGATGAAATACAACTGGATGAATCACAACAAAATGCAGTAGAATTCTGCAAAAATAATAAAATAGTTGCGCTTACTTCACCCGCAGGCCATGGTAAAACTTTTCTAATTGGACATATTGCCAGGGAACTTAAAAAACAAGGTGAGTCTGTTGAACTCTGTTCATTTACGGGAAGAGCATCAAGTAGAATAACTGAGGAAACAGGATTTAAGTCAAGCACTATACACAGTATGCTACAATATAGGGGAACTCACTTTTCTAGGAATACACTTGAGGGAATATCTATTATATGCGATGAATCTTCAATGTTATCAAGTTGCTTACTTGCTGAGATAATCAAGCGCAATCCATCAAGATTAATACTTGCCGGAGATGTAGCTCAGTTATTACCTATAGAAGAGGGGCAACCGTTCCACGATATAATTAATTTATACCCTGAAATGGTTGCTGAACTTACAACATCACATAGGGCCAAGGAGGCAATATATAAGGCTGCAACAGAAATAAGACACGGCCAAATTCCAAAAAACTTAAAAAGCGAAGGAGAATTATTTACATGTATTAATACTGGAAACCCACAAAAGACACATGATTATATTTTAAGGCTGATAAAAAGTGAGTTTCTCAATTTAGCCAACACAATAATACTATGTCCAAGAAACGGAAAACAGTGTAAGGATACAAAGGAATTTCCACCGGCCACGATCAATAAATTAAATATTGACATAAAGAAAATTGTCAATCCAAGTGAAGATCGTATATCTGAAAACGACAAAATAATGTGTACTAAAAACTTGTCGGAAGATAATTTATTCAATGGCACGTTAGGAACTGCCGTAATTAACGATGGAGTTTTTAATTTTCTGAAAGATGATGGGGTTATGGTCCCGTTATCCAAAGCGAAAATAAAACACATTCAGCTAGCCTACTGCATAACTACTCACAAGTTTCAGGGATCTCAGTCAGATAATATAATTTTTGTATGCCTGGAAAGAGATAGCTATTCACTATTAAACAGGCCTATGATTTACACGGCAATAACCAGAGCAAAAAAGAAATGTATTGTTATTGGCGAAATGCAAGCAATGAAAAGAGCAATAAATATTGTACCAAAAAAAAGAACTGTATTGCAGAAATTAAGTGAGGATAATTGATGAATTTTTACTCATATAAAGAAATAAAGGAAATTGGCAATTGTTTAAATTTTATTAAAATATTAGGTATTAATCCTGTATCAGGTAATTCTTTTAATATACCTTGGAGAAGTGGAAGTGATTCAGGAGCATTAAGTATAAATGAAAAAGGTTGGACGGATTTTGTTACAGACGAAAAAGGTTCAATAATTGATTTATGTGCAAAAATTAAGTTTGGTGGAGACATTATCCAATCTCAGGAATTTTTAGGACAACACTATAATTTAAAACCAGTAAACATAAAAAGAAAAGCCGTAAAACAGCAAACACGATTTCAATCGTTATTAGATAAAGACTACAAAGTTATCAGTCAGTACGATTACAAAAAGGACGGAAAATGTGTTCATTCAGTTGTCAGAATGGAACATAAAACATTAAAAAAAGAATTTGTGCAGCGAACACCTGACGGATGGGGAATTAAAGACATTGAACCTATTCTGTTTAATTATGATCAGATAGCAGAATCAAACTACGTTATTATTGTTGAAGGAGAAAAAGATGCAGAAAAAATAATAAGTATTGGACTTGTTGCAACGACTGTATGCGGTGGATCTAAGAAATGGCGCAAAGAATACAACGAAGTTCTGCGGAAAAAGGATGTTGTCATACTGCCAGACAACGATAATCCCGGCAACGAACACGCTTTATTGATTACGCAAGAATTAAATGGCATTGCTGAAAGTGTAAAAATTGTTAAAACAAGCGATAAACCTAAAGGAGATGTTTCCGATTATTTAATGGACCATTCAAAAGATGAGTTGATAGAATTAATCAAAAATACTCCAAAACTTACTAACGAATCAACTGAACTATACACAAAAGAAGTAGCAAAAAAAGCAAACCAATACGATTTCAGCAATTACATTACAATTAAAGAAACAGATGATAACGGAAAGACAAAAGATAAAAAAATAGCAAAAACATTAAATCAATTAATAAAAGAAGTCCGCAATAGATTTTTAGGTTTTCCGAAATTGATCGGTGAGGAATTATTCGATTATAATAAAGATACCAAAAAGATACAATATATATATAATGTATCGGAGTTATTCGCATGGATGCAGTCAAAAAGCAATAAATGTACAGACTGGGCGAAGTTTGATAGTGCTGTTTCAAAGTCAGAGTTATTCAGTGCGTTAAAATCTGACTCTGAAAAATTTGAGGGATTTTCATATGTTCCTGATCTTCCACCACAACCATACATATATTATCTACCAGTAGTCCTTCCTCCGCCTCATCCTGAACATAGATATTTTGAAGATTTTATGTTACATTTTAATCCAGCAACTACAGAAGATTTAGTGATGCTGAAAACTCTGTTTGCTGCTCCGTTATGTTCTAATGCTTCAAAACCACTATGGATTATTGACTCATCAAAAGCGCAGGAGTCTGGAAAATCAACAATAGCGTATATGTTAGCTGAATTGTATGGATTAACACTGGAATCGAAATCAGTTTTATCAATAGATTTTGAAGATATCCGTAATAATGAAAGTGAATTAAAAAAACGATTAGTTTCAAATTCTGCAAGTCAAAAACGGATAGTACTAATTGATAATGTAGAGGGTGTTTTTAAAAGTCCTTTTCTTGCAGGACTAACAACAGCTAACACTATTTCGGGTCGTCCAGTATATGGCAGAGGGGAAACGACAATAAGAAATAGATTCAATTATATTATTACTGCTAATAGTGCAATGCTTGACACAGACCTTATAAGCAGATCATATTTTATCAATCTTGCATCATCAGAGAAAAGCAAATATTGGAAATCTACTGTATTAAAAGATATTCAGAAAAATAGATTCAACATACTTTCAGACATCCAAGACATAATAAAAAATAATACAACAGAATATCCAACAGCAACAAGATTTCCTGAATTTGAGTCAACTGTATTAGCTCCAATGTGTGATAATTTTAAACAATATAATTCTATATTTCAACATCTAATGGATAAGAAATCAGAAGCTGATTATAGCTCTGACCAGTGTAATATCATTGAAGATAAGATTATGACAGAACTAAGATTATTAGGATTAAGACCTGGTAGCAAAAATATATTTATTCGTTCACCAGTTTTTAATTTATGGTTTCCACATTTTAAAACATATCCTACACAAATTATAAAAAATCATATTAAAAAAGATAAATTTGTTTATTTATCTGATAAAAGAATCAAGGATAATTATAGTCGCAGGGGATTGTTTTGGAATGCTAATAATGATGATGAAGGGTACATAATAATTGACATAAAAGGTGAAAAAATAGCCTTAATTTGATATGGATAAAATAAGAAGATGTGGCAAAAAACTAAAGAAAAGTACCTAAAAAACAAAAAACAAATGTTGGGAAAAGATGTGGCAATGTGTCAAAAAGTAAAAAGATGTGTCTTGTGTCAATTATGTGTCATATATAAGTCTTTAATAGTTATCTCTTTTTACACATTGCCACATTTGCCACATATATTTAAACATTGGATATAGTAATAATAAATATAGTAAAAATGGTATATATATAAAGTCCTATGGGGGGTATATAGGGGAAGAGGTGGCAAGTGACTATTAAAATTAATATATAATAATTATCGGAGGTTCTAAAATGCCAAGAATTAAATATTCAAAAATGTTCTACCTGATGAGCCAGGACTTGACAAAAATGAATATGAACAACATCCGAACGTAATAAGAAAAGTAAGACCTAGAAGGGTGGAGGAATGAAACGAATCTACTACATAGCAGGACCAATGACAGGAATACCAAACTACAACAGAACTGCCTTTTATCGGGCAGAACTAGACCTTAAGCGAAGATTTAGCGATAGTGTGATACTTAACCCAGCTATTCATCCAGATGGATTAGAACACGCTGAATACATGATGCTGTGCCGTCCAATGGTTGAGATCGCAACTCATCTGTACATGCTGCGAGGATGGGAGAATTCAAAAGGGGCAAATATAGAGTATCGATGGGCATTAAATTATAATAAAGTAATCGAGCAAGAAACAGGAAAATTAAGCGATTCCAACGGCCTGACAGCAATATTAACGTAAAAGACGTGTAAAGATACTAACCAGCTCTCAGGAGCTTTAAAATTAAAGGAAATTGAAAGATGAATACAAAGATTACAATCAGTTGGGATGTACCAGAGTGCAATAATTGTGGAGTGCAAGGTGATTTAATAATCGATATGAGCGATTCAGATATCAGACATGTTTGGTGCAAAGAGTGCGGCACAAGATTAGATCCAAGAAGCGAAAGGGAATCAACATGAACAAACGAAACACAAAAAGAGTAAAAGACCACTGCGCATCACAGGCAAAATGTAGAGACTGCATCCTGGATAATTATTGCAGAGAAGGAGTCCTAAAGTTTAAGGACATGAAAAAACCTCGTCACATAGACCTTAAGAATCTACCGAAGGTGACTAAATGAAAACATTCAACAAACTATCAGTGCCGGAAGTCGATAAAAATATATTTGAAGTAGAGGTTCAGGAAATGATGTGCGAAATAGTGATATCAGAAGAAGATTGCACAGGTTTAGAATGTGACTATTGCATCTATTTTTACCGTAATCTTGAAGAATTTAAAAAGTGGTTAAAGGAGTCGAAATGACCGACATTAAAAAAAATTATGTGTGTCCATCCTGCGAGACAGAGACTTACCATTTGATATGCCGGGAGTGTAGAAAGCAAGGCAAAATGATTCCAACGTTCAGCAAGCAGCATTATTATCAGTCAATAGAAAGGATCAGGAGAGTATGAATGAACGATTTCAACACATGGGTGAGGGCCTATCAAGACCATCATCAACAGCACATATGAGAAAGGGAATGATAGCACCGAGATCTACATCAATCCCTGAGGAAGACCATCGAGAAATGATATATCTTAGGAATATCCTCGGGGAAAAAGCCAAATTGATAGCAAAACATTACGGTTTACACATAGGCAGGATATATGATATAACGACAGGTGGAAGGCTTAGACCATATCTGCATAAAGACCCTGAATATAAAGAACTCAAAGAGGAAATGGAATCAATCGGATTTCCTGCGAAATGGGAAAATATGAAACTAAAATTGGAGGATTGGTAATATGAAAAAATACAGGGTTGTAAAGACAGATGATGGAAAAGAAACTTACGCAACAGGTGTTATAGACCTATTTCAAGCGGAGAAGGTCCTTGAATACTTGGGGCAGTATGTCAGAACAGTAACATACAAAATAGTGGAGGCAAAATATTTATGAAACCAAGTGTAACACATGTATGGGATAACCTAGATGAGATAATAGATCAGCAGATAAAACGTATCAAAGTGTTAGAGAGAGCCTTAGAAGATCTACATAAAGAGTTTCTGTCTTCAAGTATTGTTTTTTATGACAGAGGACTCGAAAAGAGGATTAAAAAAGCTGAACAGGAGATAGAAAATGAAAAAGTATAATAAAAGGTTATGGCTAAATGATGATTTAAGTTCTTATACTGGCTCAGTGGCGGCGTATTCAGGGAAAGTAAATTGGGGTGGGGAAAAAAGAAAAGCTAGTTTTTTAGAAATAGCTGATTGCCAATCCAAAGTTAAGATTCATAGCGGTAAACAAAATAATGGGAAAAAATATATTAAAAAGCTAAAAAAGCTTAGAACTTTTATTGATAATTTTATAAGTTTTTTAGAAAAAAAAGAATTAGGAGATAGGCAATGAGTGATAAAATAAAACCATTGGAAGAACATTCTATAATCAATGGAAATGGTGACTGCTGTGGAATGTATCAGCCATCAACGTTGGAAATAATGTTCAAGATCAATGAAATAATTGAGAGACTTAATGACGAGGAAATTAAAAATGAACAGAAACACCCATGAAGAATGTCAAAAGAAAATTAGTAGGCTTTATCTAGCTAACCAAGATCTTGCTAGAGAAAATTCTAAAATCTTTAAGCTTTTAGAGCAAGCTGAAAATATCATCAGACTCCGAGAGAAGGAAAAATATCATTTGGTGAAGACTTTAGACTTAATGAAATTTTTTGGAATAGATACAGTTTCATTTATGCAATCAGCTAGAAAGGAGATAGAAAATGAAAAAATATGTTCTGTTTTTCACACAAAAGGTGATTTGCAAAGGCTTTGTGAAGTGAAAGATGAACGTATCAAAGTCTTAGAAAGAGCATTGGAGCTCGTTGAATGTTACGATATGGATTTTAACAAAAAAACTGTTATCGCAATAGCTAAAGAGGAGATTAAAAAGGAAGAACATAACAGCTCTAAGGAGCTAAAAACGTGAAAGGCTTAAAGATGAATAATAGACCAGTACAAACCTATACTTGGAAACGATTAGAAGATGATAATTATAGTAGTCGAGTCAAAGATGAAATTGGAACATTTCTGAGTTTTGGCTGTGATTATATCGAGTATGAAACAGGTATAGGCAATTTTTCAACAGCTATAATCGAGCTAGATGATGGAATAGTAAGAAATATAGCGGTTGATGATATTGATTTTTTAGATTAGGATATTAACCATCAAACAGGAGATAGTAAATGAAAATTAAAGACAAAAGATTAAAAAAGATGGTGGATGTATCAGAAGTAAATTGTCCAATGTACAAATGTTATTGGGCCAGGCCTGACCCAGGGTCTTTCACCCAAGGTCAAGGTTATAAGTTTCGCTCTAACGAGTGGCTATGTGGAAACAGGGAAATTCGTGGTTGTCCTAATGAACCTAAACTAAGGAAGGCTACAAATGAAAAATAAAAAAGAAAGAAACTATAATGAATAGTCATTTCAGACACCTGATGCAGTGCCTAGAGTTCAACCGTAATCATCTGGATATTGATGAGATAGATCAACTGATTCAACAGCTAGAAGATATGAAAAACCCACATCCAAATAAGAGTAAACATTACTTTAACAGAACGAGGAATCTATGATGATAATATTAATAATTATAATAGTGATATTGATTATAACTCAAATAGCAATATTAATGCAAAACCTCTCAAACAAGGCAGACATTGATATGATATTCGAAGTGGCAATGAGCAGAGATTCAACGCTGAATGAACGGATAAGGAAACTAGAAGGTAAGAATCTATGCGAGTGTAAAGGGCACAACCTGATGGAGGATATCAACCATTAATATACCCAATGCCAGCAACTACGTCAAGACCTGAACCACCTAAAGAAGATTAACGAATGCACACGGAGCGAGGATGACAAGCAAGCAACTCAAGATGATAAGATCAAGCGTGAACATGTTCCAGGATGACTTCGCTCAATTTCTCAATGTATCGATAGCAAGCGTCAAGGGATGGGAACGTGGAAAGAATCCTATACCACGCAAACGTGCAAGGATGATAAGGCGTAGAGTGAAGATATCAGGCGTTAAGATTTATGGAAGGGGATTATGAAAGAATGTAAAAGAAAAGAATGGGTTATTCGTGGGGATTATGCTTATTTATACATTGGTCATAACAATGAATATGAAATAATAATAGATCAAGAATATGTTGATATGATAGAAGAATACAGAAATAAAGGTTTTCGTATACAGATAAAGAAACTACAACATACGAACTATATAAGATTAAGAAATACAAAAGATAAAACAAGGTTAAACTTTCATCGATTAATACTATTTGGATCAAAGTATAAAGAAAATAGTTTAGTTGTAGATCATATAAATCATAACGGATTAGATAACCGAAAAGTAAATATAAGAGCTTGTACACGATCCGAAAACGCTAGAAATAATAAGGGTAATAAAAACCGAAAAAACAAATACAAAGGGGTTTGTTATGATAAGCAAGGAAACAGGGAAAAAAATTACAGGGCATACACAAGAGTAAAGGGGGAAAGAATATGGTTAGGATATTACTTAACGCCTGAACTTGCTTCAGATGCTTATGATAAATATGTGATAGATAACTTTGGAGAGTATGCTTTAACAAACAAGGCAATGAATAATATATCAGTATAGGGGGCGTATTAGGTACTCTCCAGCCTAATTTTTTTGGATTAGGCACATAAAGGGAAACCCTGAATTTCTATATAGTTACCGTAACAAAAAGGACTTACACATAATGAAGTGGAAAACAGAACAGAGAAAACTGAAAGATTTAATACCGTATGAACATAATCCTAGGAATCTAACAGATAAGCAAAGGGAGGATTTAACAGCGAGTTTCAAGAAATTTGATTTGGTGGAATTACCTGCAATCAATACTGATAATCAGTTACTTGCCGGGCATCAGCGGTTGAAGATAATGCTTGAACTGTACGGTGCGGACCATGAGATAGATGTGCGTGTGCCGGGTGAGAAGTTAACCGAGGCTGAATGCCAGGAGTATAACATCAGGAGCAATAAAAATACAGGTGAATGGAACTTCGATGTATTGGAGGATGCGTTTGATTTTGATGATTTGGTTGAATGGGGTTTCAGTGAGGATGAGTTGGATTTTGAGATTACCAGCGATTGTGAAGTAACAGAAGATGAAGCTCCTGGTATACCTGAGACTCCAAAAACTGAGTTGGGTAGAATATATCAACTTGGGAATCATAGATTGATGTGTGGGGATAGTACGGATTCAGACCAAGTGGCAAAGTTGATGAATGGCGAAAAGGCTGATATGGTTTTTACTGACCCTCCGTATAATATAGATTATAAAACAGTAAGTGATAAAAGAGACAAGATAGCAAATGATAAAATGAGTGATATAGATTTTTCAGATTTCTTAACCAGATCACTTATGCCATGCGATACTATGTATGTTTGTTGTTCTTGGCAATATTCTCATCTCTTCAAGGCATCTATGGAGGCGATAGGATGCAAGCCGAAAGCAATGATTATTTGGGATAAAGTAAATCCAGCACAATATTTAGATAAGTATTATAAGCAACATGAATTAATTTTTTATTATGGTTTATTTGGAGGACAAAAAACATTGAGGGGAGATGTATGGGAATTAAAAAGACAGAGAAATACGGTACATCCAACAATGAAACCTATAGAATTAATTGCTATGGCTCTTCAAGATCAAAGTGATAAAAAAATTATTTATGATGGTTTCGGTGGTAGCGGCTCAACCCTAATCGCCTGTGAGCAAACAAACCGCCAATGTCGAATGATGGAGTTAGATCCGAAATATTGTGATGTAATAGTCCAACGGTACTGCAACCTCAAAAATATTGATTCTGCGGAGGTATTCGAAACGGGGATAGCTGAATGAATAAAAAACAAATCAAGGAAAAGAAAAAGGAATTTATTGAGGTATTCAGATCAACAGCGACAAATCTAAGTCAGACCTGTTCAAAATTACAGATCAGTAAATCAAATTTTTATGATTGGTATCATAACGATGAGATATTCAGAAAGGCTGTTGATGAAGTCCGGGAGGGGATGATAGACTTTGCGGAGTCTATGCTCTTTCAGAATATCAAGAGCGGCGATAACACAGCTATTATATTTTATCTAAAAACGATTGGGCGACACAGGGGATACGTTGAATATCAACGACTGCCTTCTGATTTTGGAAATTCTCAACCACAGGAGAAATTGAATGAGTGATAAATCAAAAGGTTATTATTCCAAGTTTTTAGATTTGAACAAGGGCAGTGGAGAAGTCAAACCGCAGGGGATGACCTGGACCGAACAGAAAAGAGCATTTGTTAATAAAAAGAGAGAGCTTGAAAGGGATATTGGAGACATCCCTGCAGTAGTCAATCCTGAACGAAGATTAAATTGTTCAAAGGATCTTGCTTTATTTTTGAAAACATATTTACGCAACTCGTTCTATCTTCCTTGGAGTAATGACCATTTGAAAATTATCAAGAAAACTGAAACAGCGATATTTCATGGAGGACTATTTGCTTTGGCCATGCCTCGTGGTTCAGGGAAAACTACAGTTGTTGAAGGCTCTGTATTATTTGCAGCATTGTATGGGTACAGGAAATATATTGTTCCGATCAGTGCCAATGCTGCATCTGCTGAATCAATACTCAGCAGTATTAAAGTTGAACTTGAATCTAATGAGATGATATCGGAAGATTTTCCAGAGGTAAGTTATCCGGTAATGGCCCTAAAGGGCGTGGCCTTAAAAGCTAAAGCGCAAACGGTGAATGGAGAACGAACACATATTGAATGGACAAAAACAAAAATAATACTTCCGGCAATCCCTGGCAGTGCATCCAGCGAGGTAATAATTCACACAAAAGGATTAATGGGCCATTTACGAGGGCTAAAATATAAAACAACAAACGGTGATGTGATAAGGCCTGATTTTTTCTTTGCGGATGATCCACAGGATGATGAGGTTGCAGCAAGTCCGAGCCAGTGCGATAAGCGAGAAGCATTAATTAATGGTGCGGTGTTAGGATTAGCAGGCCATAAAAAAAAGATAGCCGGGATAATGCCATGTACAATTATTAATCGGGATGACCTAGCAGCACGAATGTTGAATCAGATCAAGAACCCAGACTGGCAGGGGGAAGTTTGTAAATTAATTTATCAATGGCCTGATGCACAGGAAACACTCTGGAAAGAATATGAAGAGATCAGAAAAGTAAGCATCCTTGAAGGAAACCGAGGGATTGAAGCAACTGAGTTCTACAAGCAGAATAAAGAAGAGATGGACAGGGGGTCGATTGTAGGGTGGGAGCATAGAAAGTACGACCATGAACTAAGTGCGCTTCAACACGCTGAAAATCTATTATTAGAACGAGGTGAATCAGCGTTCTATGCAGAGTTTCAAAATGATCCGATTGCGAAGATAGTTTCATTGTATGAATTGAGTGTTGATCTTGTTTGTTCCAGGGTCAATCATTATCCGAGATTTCAAGTTCCGCCTGAAACTCATTTTCTCACAGTTGGAATTGACATTAATGTCAACGAGAGAGGGATTAATTATGTCGTTAATGCTGTATGTAATGACATGACTTCTTACGTTGTCGATTATGGAAGATATCCTGAAGTGGGGCATGTATGGAAATCAACAGATGGAAATGGTATATCAGAGTCACAGGCTATTCATGCTGCAATATCTAATGTATGTGATCTTATTATCAACAGAAAAGAGTATATAAGAAATGGCGACAAAAAAAGGATTGACGGAATACTGATTGACTGCGGTTATATGACAGGTTCAGTAATTGGAGGGTGTAAACACGTAAGCCAAACGATGGGCATACCTACAATGCCGAGTAGGGGAAGAGGAGGCAAGAGTTACAAACAAACAAAGTTAGTGGGAAAGGCAGGCGAAAACTTCCACAAAACGGAATGGGCAAAATACAAGTCAAATGTAATTGTTCACAATACGGACATATTGAAAATGCAGGTTCAGAAAGCATTCCTACTGAAACCGTCAGCACCTGGAAGTATTTCACTGTACGGCAAAGATCCGGTGAGGCACAAACATTATGCTGAGAATATCTGTTGCGAGGTGTTAAGCGAATTTGTGCGAGGAGATATAAATGATTATTACGCTTGGAGCTACCGGCCCGGATACGTTAATGATTTACTTGATGCTCAGATAATCGCAACAGTAGCAGCGGGATTATGTGGGGCAAGTATCACAGGAGGGGAAGCATCATGGAGAAGCAAGCCAAAACCTCCGCCAAAAAAGGCAAAAGGCAAAGCTAGTTATGGATAAATGAAAAAATTAACGATCAATGCGGTGTAATTTCACGATTACATCGCTTTTTTTTTGCCTTTTTTATAACTTTATTGCTTTTAGTACTTGATATAGTCCGCAAATAGGACTATATTATAAGTAACAAGAGAGAGATAAACTAAACATAAAGGATTAAGACTATGAAAAAGATAACAACATTAAAAGAAGCCAAAACAAAATATATTAATATGAAAAAATATCAGGTTAAAAAGAGAATTGAGATTGCCAATTTATTAGATTGTGACGGAGATTGGGCAGATATCATCAATGAAATTAAAAGGTTGAAGATTAAAAGAACTTCAATCCTAAATAGTGATATTTAATTTTTAGAATGGATAAAAACAACATGAACGAACCACTAAAAAACTTAGATCACTTCCTAAAAAAATGGGGGTGGTCTCATTATCGCTTTTCAAAAGAAAGCGGCGTCCCGAAACAAACTATATCTGGCTGGTATTGTAGGGGGAAAGGCAGAGGATTGAATTTGTTAAACTCTTATCTGAAAGAGTTAGATTTTCGGTTGACGATTGAAAAAGAACAGGATAAATAATAAAAGGGGCGTAAGAACCCGCCGAAGTTAAAGCGCGAATTGATAGAATTAACTATTGATTCGCTTTTTTTGTGTCCTAAAATCTCGTTTCGTACCTAATTTTTATCCCTGAGTGCTATTTGTATAACCCATTTTTAGGGTTTAATGTAATTATAGGCCTATTTTTCTATCAATTTATTTCAGGTAAAACTATGGTTACGAAAAGAAAAGCTAAAACAACAGCAAAAAAGCCTGTAAAAATCATACTACCTACATTCCCATGCCCCTTATGCGGCAATATCTCCACACACATTTCCAAAATTAAAAATAGACCTGACAGAAAAAAATATTACATAATCTGCAATGAATGCAAAAAAGATTCAATCGTACATATAAGGTTATAAGAATATGGCAAAAACTACAACAGCATTACTTGATGAAGTACAGGACGCTATAACAGCGGTCCTGAATAATCAGTCATATACTCTTGATGGTAGATCAGTAACAAGGGCGAGTTTATCGGCGCTCACAATTCGAGAAGAAACATTAATTGCAAGATTGAATAGAGAGAATAACACGACACGTCCGAGAGTATCTCAATCTAATATGTCCGGTTATAATTAATCAACAATAAACTGGGATTGTTAATGGCACAAAAATTAAAAACATCAGCGACATTATTAGATAATTCTAATCATCTGATAACGAAGTTTGGATATAACGCGGTTGAACATAATCCGTCAAGGAAACGTCCGAGGACTTCAATTAAGTCAGAAGAAGAGGAATTAAAACCTTACGCAAGACAAAAATTAGTTGCGACAACGAAAGATCAGATCCGTAACATAACATTAGTTTCATGGATGGTCCGTAAACATCTTGACTATGTAACTCAATTCTCATTTCATCCAATGACAGGTGACGAAAAACTTAACGATACTCTTGACTGGCTATGGCTAAATTGGGGCAGAAAAGATAACTGTGATATTGCGGGCCGTCATTCAATTAAGCGAATGGTCAGATTATTTGAAGCCTCAAAAGTCACTGACGGGGATTCAGGACTGTATAAGTTGAGTTCAGGAATGTTACAGGGAATTGAAGGGTCATCAATCGCAAAGCCTTATAATTCCAAATTTACCAAAAATGTAAATGAAAACGGATTAGTAATTAATCGGTATGGCAGAGTTTCAGGGTATGCAGTTACGAGAGAAGAGAAAGCCAGAACGCTATTAGATAAGATTGTTCCCGCGAAATCAATGATTTTTGATGGATATTTTACCCGATTCAATCAAACTAGGGGAGTAAGTCCGCTTACATCAGCAATTAATCTGTATCAAGACTTAGTGGAATCATGGGAATATCAGTTAATCAAAGCAAAAATGCACGCAATGTTCGGGGTTGCTATTCATTCAGATTCGAGTCAAACAGAAGCGTCAGGATTTGACGAGTTAGATATATCAACAGGGAATGCTGGAACATCAGCAACAGTATCAAACGGCGGTTATAAATTTGATTTGAAGCCAGGATTAAAACTTGAACTCGAACAAGGCGACAAAATAGACACAATCGAAAGCAAAACACCGAGCGCAGAATTTAGAGACTACACAGAATTAATGGTAAGAATTGGATTACTTGCATTAGATATTCCTTATTCGTTCTATGACAGCCGGCAAGCTAGCTATTCAGCAATGAAACAGGACAGAGTTGAATATGAAACAAGTTCACGCACAAAAAAAGAATCAAATCATGATGTCTATATGCAAATTGGCGAATGGAAAATTCAGCAATGGAGAGATGAAGGCTTACTGAACGGTGCACCTGACGTAATTAAATTTGCATTCAGGGCAGCGGGCCGTCCGTGGATTGAAGAAGTTAAGGAAATTGACGCAGCAATCAAGCGTATAGATTCAGGATTATCAAGCAGAACAAGAGAAGCAATAATCCACGGTGACAGTTTCAAAGAAATACTGGCAGAATTAGAAGAAGAAAAAAATATGATTCAAAAATCAGGCGTAAATATAGTTTCAGGAATGCCGGGGCAGACAACGATTGATGAAAGAGATGCAACAGTTGAAAAAACCGAAACTGAAACAAAGGAGAAAAAAAATGGCGAAGAATGATAAATGGTTAATGACCTCAACTTTGTTTGGAGTGAAACCATCCAATATCAATATGGAAAAGGGTATTATTGAGGGTGTATCAACTACCACATTAGGAATAGCATTAGGTCATGGCGTATGGTTGGATTCGGAATTTATAGACAATACCGTTGACCAGGGGAATTCATATAAACAAGGGTTAAAAGTTCGCTTCGGTCATCCAAATATGTCAAGTACTGCACTTGGAACATTTTTAGGCCGGTTAAAAAATTTCAGACGTGTAGGGGATCAGGCTAAAGCGGATCTATTTTTAAGCAATTCAGCGAAAGAAGCTCCAGGCGGTGATTTATATAATTATGTTCTAAGTCTTGCAGATGAAGATGATACTGCATTCGGTATGTCAATTGTATTTGAGCAGGGCGAGCATTATCAACTTGATAAGGACGGCAAAAAAATATACGAAGGATTCACTACAAAAAACAAGACATTTATTGAACTTAAAAAATTATTAGCTTGCGACTTCGTGGATGATCCCGCAGCTAATCCGAATGGTGTTTTCTCCGCTTTCAATCGTATGACTATGGCTTCACAGGTAACAGAGTTTCTTGATACACATCCTGAAGTTCTAAAAATAATTGATGAACAACCTGAAATAATGGAACAATTCAAAATACGATATAATCAATATAAACTTAGAAAAGGCAGTAAAATGATAGACAAAAAAACAATAGAAGTAGAAGATGAATCTCTCGAATCGGGTAATACTGCGGATGTAGTAGTGCCAGTAGTGCCAGAAACCAAAACAGAACTATCAACCGTCACCGTTCCAACTGAAATTGTAACTCCTAATGAACTTGAATCATTCCAATTAATGGCAGATGCCGAGGGTTATGAATTCGCAAAAGAGCATTACGGAAAATCAGATATTGAAATTTTGACACTAAAAAATGAACAACTCAAAAAAGAAAATGAAGATCTAAAACTTAGTGCAGGAGCAGAGCCTGTTGCATTCAGCGAAGAAGAATCAGAACAGGATATTGTTTCAATCGTAGACGCATTAAAATCAGAAGGTATGAGTGCATCAACAGCATGGAGCAAGGCAATAAAAGAAAATCCTGAACTACATAAAAAATATATCAAATAAGGAATTTAATAATGAATGGATTCACAGATAAACATAAATCATTTACAACCGGCGCAACTGCATTGACAGCAAACGTGGTTGTTAAACTTTCATCCGGGTTGCTCGTTGTAGCAGGCGCAGGCGAAGATTCAGTTGGTGTGACAATGGTAGCATCAGCAATAGGTGCACAATGCGCAGTTAAATTGTGGAATGATAGCGGAACTTTTCTAGTAACAGCCGCCGCCGCATATGCGACTGAATTAGATGTATATCCAGCAGCCGCTGGTAAAGTATCTACGACTGTCTCAGGGAAATCACTTGGTAGACTTGCAGAGTTAGCAAGTGCAGATGGTGATTTAGTGGAGATTTCAAAAGTATCAGGTAGCGGAGAAGCTGCAACAGTTGCACATATTTCAGATCCAGCAGCAATGGCAAATCCAACAACATCAGGAACAGCAGTTCCAACAGATTATACAGCTCCAACAGCCGCACAATCAACACCTGTTACAAGTAATGCAGCAACAGACCTTGACGATGCAGCCGCAGCTCTTGCGACATTGGTTGACGAAGTAACAGCCATGGAAGTAGAATTATCTGCCGCAGTTGCCGATATAGCCGCAGCTAAAACAGCAGTAGACCTCAACAATGGCGTAATCGATTCAATACTTGCAGCTCTTGAGGGCGCAGGAATTGTTGCAGCTAGTTAAATAAAAATAAATAATAAAAGGATTTATATATTATGCAAGTATCAAGCACAGCAACAATTCGTCCTGATCTACAAGATGCAGTCGGCGAATATGCAACTAATATTAATAGTCAGTTTATGGCCTTGGATATTCTTCCAATCGCTAATTCTGAATTTCAGTCAGGCACTTTTGGAAGACTCCCAATCGAAAATATAACAGACGTATCTAATGCTGGATCAAGAGCACCAGGATCAGGATATAATCGTCAAGAAGCAAAAATAGAAACAGATAATTTTTCATGTGAAGAGTTTGGTTTTGAACAGGCCGTTGATGATGGCGAAGCTAAACGCATGGGAATTTATTTCAATGCGGAATTAGCTGCTGCTCAGATCAATGAATTTAGATTGCGCAGAGCACAGGAAGTTAGAGCAGCAGCTCTTCTTTTTAGCACATCTAATTTTTCAGGATATACAGCAGGCGTTTCAACTGAATGGTCAAGTGCTTCAGGCGTGGCTTATAGTGATATCCAAGATACACTTTTAACATTGAAACAAAATGTTGGCGGAGCAGTTGATGGTGAAATCTGTTTAGCATGTTCGGAGAAAGTATTCCGCAACATCTATCAGCAGACAGAATTCAAAGGTATGCGTGCTGGTGGAACTGGTGGAGCATTCGATAAAGTAGCTCCAAGTGGCGCAGAAGTAGCTCATATCTTAGGTCTTGATCAAGTGTTCTTTTCAGCTGCACAAAATTCATCTGTAGATGTCTGGGATGACGAATATGCATTACTTTTTATCCGTAATCAGTCTCCTATGCTTTCCGCCTCATTGCAGTTAGGCCGTTCTTTCTTATGGACACAGGATTCAGGCAGTCCAGCAGTTATTGAGTCTTACAGAGACGAAGCAGTAAGAAGCAATATCATAAGAGCTAGACAGTACATAGACGAGAAAGTATTCACATACTCAGCAGGGTACTTGTTTCAAAACATTACAGCATAAGTAGATATAACAAATAAAACAAGATTGACATAGTGGGCGTAAAAAACCCACTATTTTTTAAAAATTATGCCATTAGACTTAACACAATTATCAGTAGATTTAGATTTTATAATCGCAGACCTTCCATCAACGGTTACGATATCCGGAACTGACTACTCATGCACAAAGACCAAGCTGAAAAGAGAGTTTGATTATACTGCGTTCGGTCTTGATAATGATTACGAGTTCAGCATAATCCTAAATATTAATGATCTATCTTCAATCCCTGATACACATTCACTTGTCACAATATCGAGTGTTGAATATAGAATATTAAGAAAAGAATCAGACTCCGCAAATCAGAAACTTGAATTGTTTATGGGGGGTAAATATGCCAAAACTAATTAACCCTAAAATTGAGTTTACGGACGCATCAAAGTTATCTTTTGAACAAGCTATACTCTTAGTCGGCACTACTATGAATCGCAGTCTTCCGAGCATGTTAAAACTGTCAGCCGTTGCATTCGCAAGGTCTGCAGCCATCAGAACTCCACAAGCAAAAAAGAATAGAAAATTCAAAGCGATAAGTGAAAAGAAAGAACGCATATTATGGGAGTATGGTATTAGATTTCGTATTCAGAAATTCGACAAAACCTTAAAAAAATTCAAATGGGTATATGCGAAAAACGATAACGAAAAAATCAAAAAAGCTCTGATAAAGAATAGAGGATTTTATAAGTTTGTGTGGAAAATGATGTTACCGAAATTAGGTGCATCAACAGGCAAAGGGTTAATGAATTCTAAATCAACATCCTACGCTCAAAGATCTCAACGGGTTACTAATAGAAGTCATCAGAAGAACGAACCTTATATATTATTAACTAATAGAAGAGGTGAAATGCGTAAGATTGCTCCTGGAATAGTTCCTCACGCCATGAACAAAGCTAAAAGCGGAATGGTGAAATATATGAATAAGACTATGAAACGTAGATTAGAACGGGCAATGGGGAAATAAATGGCTATTGATATAGAAGATAAAATTGAATCTGCATGGATAGCGATAATTGAAGCTAATACTTATATATCTGATAATTCAATCCCGGTCCGAAGATATCACGATAATACGGAAGATATAAATTCTGATATAGCTGTTATTGTTAATGTCAATCCTGTAACTCAGCAATTCCCATCAAGTACGCTTTGGGAGTCATCAGTAGAATTGATGGCAGTTACATATCTGATTGATGATAAGGACCAGGGTAAACTTAAATTACTATATAAACAGGTACTAGAAATTGCAACTAATACAACAATGTCAGAATTAACAGTAGCGGGAGATATAACATTCAACGGGACAACTCAACTTGATCCTAATGAAAAGATGTATGATGAAGAAGGCAGATTCCAAACAATAATTACTAATATAAAATGTCACGTACAAACATAATAAGGAGATAAACATCATGGCTGTATATCCATTCGGAGCAGTTGGAGCGACTAACGTAGCAGAAGGAACGTGGGGTTTCCTTCAGAGTTTCTCAGAAGATTTAAGCGCAGACGAAGCAACAGCACAAAACGCAATGGGCGATGTTGGAGCACAAACAATATTTAATGAAGTCACAGAAGTATCATGTGAATATGTATATGATTCCGCAACCACAGCACCAGCACCAGGTGATTTAATTGTCGTGGGTGCTACAGATAAATATACTGTAATGTCCGTGGGGAAAGCAGAAACAAACACAGAATACAAAAAATTATCAGTCACAATGAAACGTTATACAGCAGTAGGAATACCGGCTAACGCATAGGATTATTAATTATGGAAATTCTTGAATTACAATCAACAGAAGAACGTGACGAGGAAACACTACACGGATTAGGCGCCAACCTGATTATTAACGGTGTTGAGTTTCCACCTCCGGCAACAGCTGTATTGTCATTACTGGAGATAGTCGAAAGTCCGTTCATTATTGGATTCAAAGAAGTTGACGACATCAAGATAAAGCATATAAACGAAGCATTGTATATATTGAAGGAAAGAGAAAATGCTGTTGATTCACTGTTCGGATTAGTAAGATTTGAGAAAATAGCACAAAAGAGTCCAGAATTCTTTGAAAAGTATCTAAAATCAACCGTGTATGCAGACTTTGAAAAAAAGGTTTTCAAGTTTGCTGAATCTCTCGGAACTTTCAATTCATTAGAAGTTATTATTCAGATTCAGGAATATCTTAATATATGTTTTAATGCGCTCGATATGTTACCGAAAACAGACAATACAGACAGTTCAAAAAAAAAAGAAACTTTGATTTAGAGTGGATCGCTTCAATAGTTGCAACGTGTAGAAAGGTTACAACGTTGTCAGAGTTCGACATTAAGTGGAGGACACCATTCACTATGACAGGATTCTATACCGTCCAGATGATGAAGCAGAACGGCACAAAAGGGATTGAACGTAAAAAGAATTATGCAGACATAATAAAGGGATTAAAGAACAATGTCAACGGCTAATCTGAATGCAAAAATAACAGCAAACGCAAAACAATTTCATTCGCAAATGGGCAAGGTTAAGAACTCAACAAAATCTGTTGGCAAGATCTTTGCTGGTTTGGGGGCTGCATTATCTGTAGGACTTGCTGTAAGGCAGATTTCTAATTTTATAGATAAGCTGGACGAGATTGGTAAAAAATCCAAGTCCATGCAGATCACTACTGATGAATTTCAACAGATGTCATTTGCTGCTGAAAGATCAGGACTCAGCATTGAGAATGTCGAATCATCTATGCGTAAGATGTCAAAGACGATTGAAGATGCAAGAGACGGGTTAAGCACTGCCAAAAGAGCATTAGAAAAGTTAGGATTAACCGCTGCTGATTTCGATGGGAAGGGTACTGCTGAAAGTTTTAAACTTGTCATCCACGCTATATCCTTAATGGAAAGTGGCAATAGAAAAGCAGCCGTATCTCAGGAATTATTGGGAAGATCCGGCAGTAAATTATTACCTATGATGGAAGATTATGTTGCACTAACCAATGAGGCATCAAACCTGGGATTAATCTCACCTGAAGAAATAGAAGCTGCGGAACAACTCAAAGACTCATTCAAAAACTTCCAAATTCAACTAATGGCTATTCTTGGAAATTCTGGATTAATGTCATTCCTAAATACAACATTAGAAGCATTCAAAAAGATAGCGGAGTATGTTGAAGATATAAACAACCTTATAAACTTTGGAAACACAAATGCAGAACAAAGGGCAGCAGGTGGAACTGGTCCAGGCTTTGATAAGTCATTCCTTAACTTAATAGGTGAGAGATTAAGTGATGCTGTCACGTTTGGATTAGCGGCAGATCTTCGGGATTCTATGGGTTACGGAGATCAAACATCAACAGCTCCGATAAACCAATCAGATATAAACGAAGCATCTAAGGAATTAAAGATCAACGAAAAAGAAAAACTCGATATTATTATCGCTCAAGGTCAGCAAATGGTGAAAGATGCGCTTATAAGAGGTAGACAAGCAAACATACAAAGTGAAGAAAACAAAAAAGCAAAAGCATCTAAATTAAAAGATGCAGAGGCAGAAGATAAAAAACTTGATTCAATAAGATTACAAACCGACATATTAAAAGCTAGACTAAATTTAGATGAACGAGGATTTCAAATAAAGAAATTTGAATTAGAGTTGGCTGATAAGATCAAAAACACTGAAAGTGCAAAGGCAAAAGAATTGTTAAAACAGCAAGGAATAGTTGCTAAAACTCTTTTAATGAAAGAATTGGACGCTGATAATGTAGGGAAAGATGAATTGGGGTCAAATGGGAAAATTGCTCCCGAAGAAAGAGCAAACGCATCATCTGATATTATGACTGACAGACTACAGCGGATTGGTGGGATGCTAGGTGGAACTGTAGCTGTAGCAAAAGAATCACCAAGCGATAAAAAAAGAAATGATATAATAAAAAGAATTGAAACAAGCCTTGATAAAGTATTTGAGGGAATGGACAGCATTGGAGTACTTCACTAATGGCAATATATGAAAATTGGACAGAGGACCACGGAAGTCCGTCAATAGCAACAGACCAAACAGGTCATGTATTAACTTTGCGCTATTGGGCCTTATGGGAAAATGTATGGATAGGACTGCCTGAGATTGGGTCATCATACCCGGGAAGTCTTACAAAATATTACGATACGAAATTGACAAACTATACTCTCGTAAATAGACAGGGTGGAGAGTATGCAACTATTACACTAATATATAAGTCAGATCAAAAAGGCGGAGGAGCATATCCAGAAGAACGAAAAGACAGCGCAACAATATATACAATGACAGACGGAATGCTTGAAAAACCGATTGAATCAAAAACTGGTTATCTGATGATATGGAATCACTCATTAGCGCAAAAGAAAACAGGGGCGGCAGCTACACCTGAGGGATATCTAACAGCAACATCTGATACGCTTGATGCTGATGGTTGGCAATGGGTCAAGGACATTTCAGATGTAGGATCAGAATGGAAGATATTTTATGCAGGTAAAACATTAAAGGGTGCAGAGTCATATCCAATTAGTGCGCCAGTTGTCACCAAGAGGAGTTATTATACAAGACAATCAAGTGCCAATAGTGCTGCATCCACGAGCGGAACAAAACAGACTCCAGGGAATGAGTTTGGGAAAACGGACGGTGAATGGTTAGTTATATCAACAAATGTATATTTTGAAGATGGGTTCTGGGTGGCTGAAATTCAATATCAGTTTGCTGATGAATGGCTTGACGAATTATACGATTAACAGGATTTAAGAATGGCTAATATTCCGAGAAAATTAAACGCAAAAGAAAACCTGAAAGCCTCATGGCTCAATCAGATGCGTGATTATGTTGCATCAATAACACCGAGGGGCGACAGTAAAACCACAGCTGTTAATGTTACTCCAGGCGGATCTACTATAAGAGCATTGTCAAAAAAGGGTGGTGTATCAGCAAACGATAAATACGAAGGATATTTTAAGGTCACTAATTCATCAACAGAAGTTCAACGATTAAATATAGCAACAGGTGTATGTCTAATTAATGATACTTGGTTTACTGTAGCAACAGATGATATCCCAATTACTTCAAGTGGATATATATATCTTGAATCTGAATATACTCCAGCCGTTGAGGATGATGCAGGGAATATAATGACGAATGGTGTAGTTAATACTCCTGTATTTTTATTTTCAGCAGGTATTCCAACCTATTCAGATACTCATTTTAGAGTTATCATTACAGATGTAACTTTTGCCTCGGATGTTATAACAGGATTCATACAGCAGAATCATGGACAAATAGCAGGTTATATTATGGATAAACTTGCTAAGGATGTCCTAGATAACGCTGAGATGAACGACAAATTAGCTGAGATTTTTTGTAATACTTATAATAGTGGATGTACTGATGGGAAATGTACTTCAAAGGGCAACAAAGTAACAAAATCAGGAACAAAATCAGAAGTCGATACAGAAATAGCAAAGTACGATCAAGATGGTGTTGATATTGCTTGTAAATCCAAAGAATCAGGCACGTACAACGGAGGACAATGTGGCAGTGGAAAGATATATGATGCTAAACCGTTAGACACAGAAGACGGTACAGCATTTACTCAGACCGTTTATTATTGTTGTTGTGAAGATGCTCCAGATGAAGAAGAAGAATGTGTAACCTGTTCAGAACAAAATGCAACCTGTAATGATCCTGCTCATCCTGATTGTGAGGCAAGAGGAACAGCAACTCAAAGTGCTGTATACGTTTCATATTCTGACTGTTCTAGAAACAGGAATTATGCAACTTCAGCATCTGCATTAGACAAGGCATGTAGAGACATTGATACAGGTGATCCAAATACAGGATATTATTATTGTTGCCATACTTCATCTGCTGATTGTACAGGGTCTGGTGAGAGTTGGACATACACAAGGTCATTATGTTGTTGCGTTGCCGATTGTTCGTCAGCAGGAGGAACAGATTTAAGAACAGTACTTAGTGGGTCAGTAACCTCTCCGATAGGAGGATGGTTTTCTGATACAAATGGTAGACCAGTAGACTCTAACTCTAGTGCGTGGAAGACTACTCCTGTTGGAACATGGACAAACTATTATCCATGTGCAAGGAATGTAAGACAAACATCAACTCCTGCACATGGGGCTTATTCCTCAACAATGTATTTCAATGGCGATAGATATGCTGGAACACATTCCGAATGGAGAACTGTATCATCAGGAGTCACAGTAACCCTATGTGCTATACAGTTTACTGGTGATCCTGATGTTGAAGCATCACCTGGAATACCACCTGGAATATCATGGACATGTAAATTAGAAGAAATGAAAGAAACATAATGAAAACAAATAAACAATTAGCAAAAGAAGTCGCTGAAGGAATTTCAAACGTCACAACTTATCTTGATGACTTCAATGAGGATGAAAAAGTGAAAGAATTAAATAAAAAAAGATTAGTACCACTGTCTGAATTTATCGACAAGTTACAGGAAACAGATCCTTACGCTCCTCTACTTTTGTATGAGAATAATTATGTTATCCAAAGCAAAGGAATGAGAATGCATCCTGAGGCTTTTGTCTCTCCAAAACAGAAACAATCGATAATGAAGAATATTCCTATTGTTAGTGCTGTTTATCCTGAACTGAAAGAACATCTAAGAAATAAGGATTGCAAGGGGTGTAAATCAAATTCCTACTCTACAACTATGCTTAACTGTATTTCTATACTTGGAGGCATTGATAGAGATGTAGAACCATTGAGACCTTTTCTGGGCGATAAGTATGTTGATTTATTGAAAGAACTAAAACCGAATACTGAGTTTACGATAGATATGTTATTAGGAGTGAAACCTCTTCCACAAATTACAAGAAATCCAAAACCAATAATCAAACCGACTAAAGTTGTAATGAATCAGAATTTCTTAGTTCATCAATGTTTCAACTGCACAAAAGAGCACATAGCAAAAGCAATCGGATTATTATTAGAATATTACAAAGATAAAACACTCTATAGTTCTCATTATTGGAGAGCGATTGGCAATCTTGGATTAGCAGAAGTTGAATGCATCCAAATCAATCCTGAATTATCTACAGGTATTAGGGCAGA
>Ga0307988_1000414_pt1 | contig 30107 bp, 24 predicted proteins | sample EllFjometagen183_FD_203166 | JGI IMG/M metagenome (GOLD analysis project Ga0307988, IMG submission 203166) | Marine microbial communities from Ellis Fjord, Antarctic Ocean - #183 | ecosystem: Environmental > Aquatic > Marine > Unclassified | place: Southern Ocean | collected 2014-10-08 | reverse complement strand
TCTGGGATGCCATTAATAATCCTAACTCCACATCCCATATCTTCCATTTCTTTACGAATATGCTTATAAAGATACGTTCGCATTTTATCTTTTAAGAGGGGTTGTCGATTCTTTGTGCCCAATACGCTGTGTACCCAGACTCGTGTGAGTGAATGGCTCATATTTTCCTTTCATAAACCGTTGAAACAGTTTTTATATTTTGGGGTTTGTACAATTCCACAACGGAAGTCGTGGGTTGCATTGTGGATCGATTGTAATGTGGAATCTTAGGTTAACCAGATCGCACCAAATATAATCAAGAAACTCATGATTTCAATCATGGGTGGACTATCCTAGCCCAACAGATTATGTTAAAACCCTAAATTGGAGCAAAATCTATATGATTATTAGACCCTATAAAGGAATAAGCCCTAAAATCCATCCCCATGCCTGGGTTGCAGAAAATGCGGTTATTATTGGTGATGTAGAAATTGGTGCAGGGACCAGTATTTGGTACAATGTTGTGATTCGTGGTGATCTACATAAAATTCGGATTGGCGAGAATACGAATATACAGGATGGTGCTATTGTCCATGTTGAGTCTGAAGATGGCCCCTGTATCATTGGGAACCGTGTCACGGTTGGCCATCAATCCATTGTCCATGGCTGCATTATTGAAGATGATGCACTTATAGGAATGGGAGCTACCATTCTGAGTTGGTCCAAGATAGGTGCAGGTGCCCTGGTTGCAGCAGGTGCCTTGGTAAAAGAATATGAAAAGATTCCGACGAGAACATTGTGGGCTGGCGTTCCAGCAAAACAAAGATCTGACATTGCTGATGAGATGTACGATCGGATGCAAGAAGGCTGGAAACACTACGTTGAATTGGCAGAGAATTACAGGAGTGAAGATGTTACCCTATAAAATAATTGAGCAAAAAGCCAGTGGAGCAGAATTGTCTCCTGCAGAAATTGCTGATTTTATCAATGCTTATACATCAGGTGATATTCCAGATTACCAAATGTCTGCACTCCTAATGGCAATCTTTATCCAAGGCATGTCCACCGATGAAACCGTTGCCCTGACCCGTGTAATGCTGGAATCTGGAGAGCGTATGGATTTCTCGGGTGCGCCTGGATTTGTCGCGGATAAACATAGTACAGGTGGTGTGGGGGATAAGGTTTCGATCCTTCTGGCGCCAATTTTAGCCGTCCTGGATATTCACATTCCCATGATATCAGGTCGTGGTCTGGGGCATAGTGGTGGTACGCTTGACAAGCTCGAATCAATCCCAGGTTTCAACGTAAACCTTGATTTAGACACCTGGCGCGAATTGGTCATTGGAGAACATGTTGGCTTGATTGGCCAGACAGGGAATATCTGTCCAGCTGATAAAAAATTATATTCTTTGAGAGATGTAACCGCTACGGTTCGATCAATCCCCTTAATATCTGCTAGTATTATGAGCAAAAAAATTGCTGAAGGTATCCAGGGTCTTGTCCTGGATGTAAAAACGGGCAATGGCGCTTTCATGCAGACTGTAGCTGAATCACAAGCCTTGGCCAAAAGTCTGGTTTCCATAGGAAAAGGCTATGGCATAAAAACAACCGCTTTAATTACAGATATGAATCAGCCGCTTGGTTCTGCAATTGGTAATTGGTTTGAGATGAAGGAGTCGGTGATTGGTCTCCAGGGAAATGGTCCTGTTGATCTCATGGAAGTGACCTATGCTCTGGGAGCTGAGATTCTGCAAATGGCAGATCCAAATTTGTCTACGTCTGAAGCCTTTGCCATGCAGGCGAAAACAGTGGCTGATGGTTCCGCCTACGAAAAATTATTAAAAGTTACTGAGCTTCAAGGGGGTGACCCGAAGGTCCTGGAAAATCTGGAATCCTATCCTCAAGCCAAATATAGTGAAACCATCCATGCAGAAAGATCAGGTCATCTTGCTCATATCGATACGATGGCTTTGGGGTTTGCTGGAATCCAATTAGGGGCTGGGCGTAAAATTATTACCGATGAGATCGATTATTCCAGTGGGATGTACATCACCTGTCGACTCGGGGATAAAATAAATTCAGGCGATGAACTACTAACCCTCCACTCCAATGATGGAAGTGCTCTCAAGGATGTAGCGAGCCAAATGTCACAATGCTTCACAGTTTTCGATGATGCCCCCACAGTCCCACCACTAATCGTAGAACGCATAAATTAACCCCCCAGCACCCCATGTCATTAACCCACGATTTCAATCGTGGGTCTTAAAATCAACAAAATTCCTAGTCACAATTATTAGCATTCTCGCAAAAACCCAATTGAAAACAATCATTTTTCCATTTTGAACCAAGGGTTTCATCGACTATATGTGCCATGATGAAGAATATGACCCGCATAAGGATAAGAATCAGAATATGATCAGTACACATAGTGTTAGTCTAACTTTCGGTGGCCAGAAGCTATTTGAAGATGTGAATTTAAAATTTACCCCTGGCAATTGTTATGGTTTGATCGGTGCCAATGGTTCCGGTAAATCAACTTTTCTCCGTTTACTCGCCGGAGAGATTGAGATGCAAAAGGGCAATGTTTCTATAGGGCCTGGTGAACGTATGTCTGTTCTCAAACAGGATCAATTTGCTTATGATGAACATACTGTCCTTGAGACTGTCCTCATGGGGAATGAAAAATTATATAGCATCATGCAAGCCAAAGATGCCATCTACATGAAACCAGATTTTTCGGATGCAGATGGAATGAAAGCCGCCGAACTTGAGGCCGAATTTGGTGAAATGGATGGGTGGGAAGCAGAACCTGAAGCTCAAATTCTGCTTGCTGGACTTGGAATTGGCGCTGCTTATTCTGATAAAATGATGAAAGAATTGAAAGGTTCTGAAAAGATCAAGGTCCTGTTGGCCCAGGCTATTTTTGGAAACCCAGATATTCTGCTCCTGGATGAACCGACAAATCACCTGGACATTAAGGCTAAGGATTGGTTGGAGCAGTTCCTCCTAAAATTCACCAATACTGTTATTGTGGTTTCCCATGATCGTCATTTTTTAAATAAAGTTTGCACCCAGATAGCTGATATTGATTATGGCAAGATTACAACCTATGCTGGTAATTATGACTTCTGGCGTCAGTCCAGTGAACTTGCTCGAAATTTGCGCAACAATCAGAATAAAAAAGCAGAAGATAAAGCCCGCGAATTGAAGGCCTTTATTTCCAGGTTCTCAGCAAATGCTTCTAAATCAAAGCAGGCTACCTCACGTCAGAAACAGCTAGAGAAGCTGGAATTGAATGATATGCCTGTCTCTACCAGGAAATATCCATATATCCATTTCGAAGCGACCAGAGAGACTGGAAAAGATATTCTCGCAGTTGATGGACTTTCCAAAACGATCAACGGCAAACTCATTCTTGATAATGTTTCATTCACCATAGGAAAAGGTGACAAAACTATTCTCCTCTCTGATAATGAGTTAGCTACCACCACTTTGTTTAAGATTATTATGGGTGAAATGGAAGCTGATAAGGGCACTGTTACGTGGGGTATTACCACTTCCCAGTCGTATTTCCCCAAAGACAATGGTGAATATTTTGATTCTGGAACCTACAACCTAATCGATTGGTTGCGTCGTTATTCAAATGACCAACACGAACCCTATATTCGTGGTATGCTGGGTCAGATGCTTTTTTCAGGTGAAGATGCCTTCAAAAAGACCAATGTTTTATCTGGAGGGGAACGTGTAAGGTGTATGTTTGCCAAGATGATGGTTACTGGATCTAATGTGCTCGTTTTGGATGGTCCGACCAATCACCTCGATCTGGAAAGCATCACGGCTATCAATGAGGGACTCGTCCGCTTTAAGGGAAATATTCTTTTTACTTCACATGATCACGAATTCAATCAGACCATCGCCAATCGAGTGATTGATCTTGATGCACAATTCTTTGAACAAAACTATGTGAGTTATGATCAATACGTGGGAATTGAGGTTTAATACCAGTTTGATGGTGTAACGGGTAGTGTCATTCTGAACAGAGTGAAGAATCTTCCATATTTGGTTAGGTATTACACTCAACGAAGTGATCCTTCGTTGCATTCAGGAAGACTATTCTGATTGAGAGTTGATCCCGCAAAATTCACCAGGCCCGACCAGGTATAGCCTTTTTAGCTTCTTCTCGTGGATATGACTGGCCACCACTTCTCCTGCAAAGATCATGTGATCCCCAGTTTTAAGAGAACCTGTGACGCGACATTCATAATTTGCACTTGAAGCACTCAACAGAACGCCATCAATGATGGATGCTGGTTGAGTACGTGACCCCAATTGTTTTAATTTATCAATATCCCTTCCTGAATTTGAACCAAAGAATTCAACTTCTACAGCCATTAACTCTGACGGAATACTGATGACAAATTCCCCCTGTTGTTTGAGGAGCTCATAGGTATGTCGCTCAAACCCAACAGAGACAGCCAGCATGGTGGGTTCGATTGAGGTGAACATGACCCAGGCTGCAGACATGGGATTGATTTTACCATCAGGGGCTTTAACCAATACTATATGAACGGGTTCGGGGTATTTCGCTGCACGTGTTTCTCGATATGATTTTAGTATTTGCATGCTTCCATATTAATAATTCAACCAATAATTGCCATCAACAAAAAATAGGTTGCCTAGTTAGTTAAGATTGTCAGTTACTAATAAAAGTGTTGTATTGTGTATGGGAAATATACTGACAATGCTGGTAGATCTAATAATAACAATATTATATGCTCTCTCGTACTATTTGTGCTTTGTGCAGGTACTGTATGAAGAAAAAGTTGGCGTTAAGCTCAATTCAAACTAAATTTTTGTGGTTTAGCAATCATTGGCTTACACAATGAATGTGAATACAAAAAATGTTTGGTAACGTTTAAACAAGTTTAGGGGAAATAAAATGGATGTAAAATTAAAACAACAAGCGAGCGCAATCACCGAATTGACTTTTGATTTACTGCGGTGTTGTGAAGCAAAAGAGAAAATGTTTGCCAAGGATCACGGTCTTAAAGTTGCTGAGTTTCGTTGCTTGAGAATTGTTGAGTCAGGAAAATCTTATTCAGTACAAGAATTGGCCAGTAGCATGCACTTGTCACCCAGTCGTTTGACTCGCATTATTGACGGCCTTTTCGCAGAAAAATTGGTAGACAGAGTTCAAAGCATCGAAGATCGTCGCTTTGCTAAAATTAGTCTCACCAACAAAGGCCAAACCCTGGTTGGAAAGCTTAAAGAAGAGTATGCTGATCTCCACGGTGAAATGCTGAAGGACATCTCTGTTGAAGATCGTGAGAAGATTCATGATGGGATTTCTTTGATGCAGGGATTGGTAAGTACCTGGTTGGTTAAGAATAACTAGGCTAAACCCAATATCTAATTTAAAAAGTCCGGTGAATGCCGGACTTTTTTTATGTAAAGCCTGGAACATATTCTGTTTTCGAAGTATCATTATTAACGAAAAGTGAGATGCACAGAAATGATGAAATTAGCTACCCTCTGCTATATCAGGGATGAAGAGAAAACCTTGATGCTACACCGTGTAAAGAAAAAAAATGATATGCACGAAGGGATGTGGAGTGGTTTGGGCGGCAAGGTTGAAAATGGAGAATCCCCAGAAGCATGCGCCATCCGCGAAATTCAGGAAGAATCTGGTTTGGTCGTTGTTAATCCAACCCTCAAAGGTTTTATCACATTCCCGAATTTTGATGGATCCAACGATTGGTATGTATTTGTGTACACATTTGCGGATTTTACAGGAGCGTTAATTGATTCGCCTGAAGGAAATTTAGACTGGATTGAGAATAGCCGCCTGCCTGAATTACCCCTGTGGGAAGGGGATCGGATTTTTATGCAATGGCTTGATCGACCAGGTATCTTCTCTGCAGTTTTTAATTATGAATCGGGAAAGCTCCTTGATTGGAACGTCACCTGGTATTAATGTACAACCTGAGCATTAACGGTTTAGCTGACCTGCTGGTTGGTCTTTGCCATGGATGAGTAAGAATAGAGAGTAGGTAGAAAAATAAATTGAATTCAGAACTGTCAAGCGCAACGATATTTTGTGCTGATTCTATTAGAATAAACATTTTTTGTTTCTGAGATCACTGCTGAACAGGTTCTTCGAGACTAGCAATTATGGGGAAATGAGAATGAATAAAATCACAAAAGCTGGCTTAAAGGTACTCACTATCCTATTGATGGTTCAGGTGAGTTATGCCCAAATTAAATCGATTTCAGGAACCATTAGAAACGCATCAACCTTAGAGCCGCTTCCGTATGCAAATCTTGTCATAAAGGGTACTTATTTAGGGGGAACCTCTAATGTTGATGGATACTTCTATCTCAGTGGACTGGACCATGACAGTCTTCAGGTTGTTTGTTCATATATAGGTTACAACACATTTGTAGAAAAGTTTTACTTTAAGGATGAGACCCATATTATTATTCCTATCGCAATGACATCTCAAACCCTTGGGGGTGAGTCAGTTTTGGTAGAGGATTCTCTTCTGGTGACACCTGAAATAAATATCATTGTCCAGGTTCCCAAACCAGCTAAGCCTACCCATATCGCCCTAAAAGAGTCTGACGGACTGGTTGACGAAGGGTTCTCTTATGAATTGACACCTCCTATGCGCTGGCTTCACCCGACAGGTGAATATACACACTATATTATTGATGGTGTACCCGTTGAAAATAGCCGGCATTTATATAATGTTTATCCACCCTTCAATTTGGATGCAGTAAAGCATATTGAAGATCAGCAGGCTGGTAGTCTAAAACAAACCACCACGGATCATGGGAATGCCACAGAGCTGCTCTATCGAGAGGGAAACCGAGCTGAGACGGATGTACGAGCCATTTTGGGACTGGTTGAAAGTGGGCTGACTACTTCAGGTCCTCATCCAGCCGGCGGGTCGTGGTATTTTTCGGGGCGGCGTGTAGATTTTGATGCGATATACTCACTCAGTACAACCCAAACAGACAGTGTCTACCGCCGATTCAGGCCAGATTATTACTTTTACGATCTAAATGGAAAAATCACCTTTGATATCGATGATAACACCAAGGTCGCTGGTAACTCCTATTTAACCTTTGATAAGCTGCATTGGTTGGGAGATCAGGGACGGAGTGCTCACTCCAGTTGGTATAATGGATTCATGTCAGCGCGTTTACAATATCGGTTCAACCCACGCTTAACCACACAGACCAATTTATACAGTAAAACTTATCATAGCTTCTTGAGAGCAGATCAATTACCACTGGGCTTAGATTATAGTCTAGATGGTGATTTCGCGAATACCTTAAACACTTACGGGGTTTCGTCTCAGGCAGATTACTATCTTGGAAATAACAACATGGTGTTTGGAGGAATGAGTTTGGAAAGACTCTCTTCAGAACTGGTTTTCGTAGACTCAGGTGTCCCTGCAGAGGATCAGGGATGGGTCTTTAAGGGAAGAGCAGGGTATCGTTATACTCTGCCCTATAATCTTTCTACTGACTTAGGAATTCAGGCGATGTATTCAGCCTTCTCCGAGAATTTTGCCTTAAACCCTGGTCTGCTGGTCAATTGGGAACCCTCCAATATCTATAACGCCTATTTCTCGATTGAACAATCCACTCAGGTAATCAGAGAGAACTCTCTTTCTACCACTCTGAGTCAACCCCTTCTTGAGATTCTAATCCCAGTAGATACCTCTCTGGCTTTACCCGAGCAACTTAACCTGAGCATTGGTGGACAATTTATGCCAATTATTGGTTTTGATTTAAAAGCCGAGCTATTTACAAAAATTTTGACAAATCCTACCCTAGTGGATAGTCATTGGACAGGTAATTTTAGTGACCAATCCAAGTGGCTGGAAATCTATGACTCGGGCTTAGTTAATGGGTTTAATCTATCGCTTGAGAAAAGAACGCCAGGAATTCATACGCTGGCAAAATATAGGTTTAGTCGATCTCAACTTACCGATATTCTGGGGAATAAAGATTTGCTACCGGGACATCGAGAGCATGAGTTTTACTTCATACTTGATGAAAAATTTAGAGAGAACATGGGATACCGGGCTGATTTAACCCTGGCATCCGGAAAGCGCTATATGGAAGGCGATCAAAGTTGGAATTGGTCTACTGCATATCATAGAGCGGATATATCATTTTATCGTGATATCACCTGGGATCTGGTCGATGGCCGCGTGAGTTTGAAACTCCTCAATATCACCAATGGCTCAAATCTAGAATTTAGCCAAAATGATTGGGTAACCAATAGCTTGCAGGATAGAGCCTTTGTGCTTCTGCCATTCACACCCACCATTAACTTTGATTTTGTTTTTTAAACTTGAATAAATGACATCCATTTAAAAGAGGCTGTCCCAAAAGGGCGGCCTCTTTTTTAATATGGGGGCTGTTTTGAAGTTTAACTGGTATTATATATGTAAAGACCCACGCCCTAATCTGTGACTATCAGCGTCCGTCCGTGGCTAAAAAGAAAAGAGGCCACTCAAATCGTGTGGCCTCTTTTTTGGGTAGATCCAAAATTGTGAATGATTTAGCCAGGAAGTTTATCCGGCGTCATGAGCAGATCTTCCATAAGTTTCAATTCATCAATCCCTGAAATCATAATCTCTGAGTCAAGATTGAAGTATTTTTCTGCTAGCCTACCGTCATACTGGATATTCTTCAGAATGTATTTAATCGTGTTGATTCTCGCTGGCTTTTTATGGTCTGAGCGAATGATTGTCCAGGGGGCAACCGTGCGATTGCTCTCCGATAACATCTGAAATTTTTTCACCGAATATTGATCCCAAAGATTTTGTGCCTCCATGTCAACAGGTGAAATCTTGAACTGTTTCAATGGGTCAGTTTCACGGGCTTTAAAACGGGCTAACTGGACTTCTTTGGAAACTGAAAAATAAAATTTAAAAAGCTGGATGCCATCCTTCACCAGCATTTGTTCAAACATGGGCACATCTTTCAGGAAGCGTTTATTCTGCTCGTCTGTGCAAAATCCCATGATTGGCTCAACCATGGCACGATTATACCAACTTCGATCAAAAAGTACAATTTCACCGGCGGTTGGTAAGTGCTGAATATAGCGTTGAAAGAACCATTGGTTTCTCTCACGATCACTCGGTTTTTCCAATGCAACAACACGGGCGCCACGAGGGTTCAGATGCTCTGTGATGCGTTTTATGGTGCCACCTTTACCAGCAGCATCACGGCCTTCAAATATGAGAAGAATACGTAAGCCATGTTCTTTAACATGTTTTTGTAGTTTAAGCAGCTCTATCTGCAAGCGTTGCATCTCAATTTCGTATGTGAGGGTTTTCTTCTTGACATAAACAGCAACCCGACCCTTTGAATCAACCGCATCAATGTTTTTTAATGCGGTTCCTTCATGGAGTGTGGTCTTGTGTATTTTTTTTATGGGTTTTGCTGGCGTAGGTTTTGTTTCTACAGCTTTAACAGCTTTACTGGCAGGTGTTGGTTTAGTCGCAGGTCGTCTTGTCCTTCTTCGGGGAGTCGCAGGCGATTTCGAATTGGTAGGTTTTTGGTCCATTGGATTAGCCCTTTTTGTTAGCCGATAAATCGACCATGTTTACGACGCTGTTTTTCCATCAATCTCAATTCGCATTCCCCTGTTATCACAACATCGTCGTTTAATGCAAAATCTAAAGTTCTGCTACGTCCTCGATATCGGACTGAATTCAAGATTAATTTCATGGTTTCCAAACGAGCCTTATGTTTACTATCAGATCGGATAATATACCAAGGTGCTTCTGGTGAATTCGTCTTCTGCAATAACCTGAATTTCTTTTCAGTAAACTCATCCCAAAGGTCTTGAGCCTGCAAGTCAACTTCACTCAATTTCCACTGACGCAAAGGGTCATTCATGCGACGTTCAAATCGACGGTTTTGCTCTTCTTTCGAAACGGAAAAATACAACTTTAATAAAACAGTATTCCCATCGCTGATAAAATTATGTTCGTAGGAGTTGACTGAATTGAGGAATTCCCGATACTGTTTTTGTGTACAAAAACCCATCACGGGCTCTACCAGGGCTCGGTTATACCAACTCCTGTCAAAAAGAACAATCTCACCAATCGCGGGAAAACGTTCGATATACCGTTTCAAATGAAGCTCTGTCTGCTGACGATTGGTTGGTTTCCCTGGAACCTCGATGCGATAACGTTTTTCATTCATGTATCTTGTCATTCGACGAATAGTGCCGCCCTTGCCTGAGGCATCCCTTCCATCGAACAGAATAATTACTTTTTTCCCCACCTGTTCAATGTGCTGTTGCAACTTGATCAACTCTGCCTGGTATGGCTTTAGCTCTTCATTCTGTTGATATTTAGAAAGCGCTGCGTTGACAATACGCTCTTTTTGCTTCTTTTTTAGAGCATCCTTGATCTCACCGAAATCTGCTTTTCCAGTTGAGGAATCAATTTTTTTCTCAACCTTGGTGATAACCGATCGAATGGTGTGTTGGGGTTTTGGATCCGCAGTTTGCTGAGGGTTTTCGATGATGGTGTTTTCGTCATCATTGGACATAATCGCACGACTCCAGTTCAAAAATTAGTTATGCGTAACCCCACCCCGTAAGGTGCAGCACGTCTGAAAGTTAAGTCCCCGAAATTTTGCTTGGAGGAAGCAATCATATTGGCGACCCCCGATAAAACTATATAAGTGCTATCTCAAAGTCGATAGGAAGGAGTAAAAATTATTGTTCATAATCCCTGAAACAACTTTCAGAGATGGATTAATTAAATTCGTCAAACAATACTTTATGAGTTATGTAGGAAATATTTTTTGCTTCAACACCATTGGGTAGCTTGACCTCGACCCTAAAGAGTGAAGACTCGCCAGGGGAGAGTGAACTTTCACTAACAACCCCAGAGTAGAATGAGTAAGGCTCACCAGCAATAAACGATGAATCCTGTGCCACAATATTGGTCCGTCGATCATGCAGTCTAAATCGGACACGTACATAATCTGCCCGACGTAATCCCTTATTGGTAATCTGACCAATAAAAACACGGCTTTTTGCGTGACGTTGATCTTCAAATTCACCCTTGAGTACAACATCTGCATGGAGTCTGTCGTAGGGCCTAAGTTCCTTAATATTTTCCTGGGAGAGGGAGAGTGTTCCAATGTTAGTTTGAACCACGATCTTATCCAAATCTTCTGAAATAATCTTGCCCTGGACCACAGTCCCATTGTTCAAGGTTATCTCGCTGACCTTCTCAGGAAAATTAATCAAGCGCTTGATTTCTCTACGAATCCGGGGAGCACTTAAGTCATCATATTCTCGCAATTGAATGCGCATCCGATCCATTTCATTCTGGATTTGGTGAATTTCCTCACGCAATTCTTTAACCACTTCTCCCACATTCTGAACCTTGGGATCGGCTTTGAAAAACTCACGTTTGGTAGAAGCTGATTTTTCCCCACTGTTACTGTTTTGGGCCATACCAAGCGTGGCAAAAAGGAGGAGCAGAATAAGAGATAGAAGTTTTGGCATAACCCTAAGTGTACGCATTAATCACGCTCCCAACTAGCCTGGGTAGAGCGGGCGATATGTTGAAGCTTTTGCTGCAACTCAGGACTGTCAATACTATCTACCAGTTCACGGATATCGTCATAAAAAATAAAATTATCAGGATTGACAAGAATCTCTATCAATTGCTTTGTGATCTCTGGGTCACGATACACTGCCAGTGACTTAATAGCTCTTTTTCTAAACCGGCTGGGCATCTGATCATCCCTGGCAACTTTAACCATGGCCATCTTTAGTTCAGGGTCATCAAAATTACCAAGGGCTTTCGTAATTGCATCCAGCATGGAATAATAGGTAGCCTGTTCATTGTGTAAAGCATCAATTAAACTTGAGAGAAGACGTTCATCTTTCATCTCATCCATGATAGAAATAGCGTAGGTCTTTACCTGTTTCTGGGTTGCTGGATTATCAAGCATTTCGGCGAGTAAGCGGGCGATGGCAGGGTCATTTTTAGTGGCCAGAATTTCAACAGCCAGATTACGAACACCGATATCAATTTTTTTATTGGCCGCAATGGACATGAGAATGGGAACCACTCTGGCATCATCCATCTTACCGAGAGTCAAAGTTAGGTTTTGTAGGAAAGCAGCATAGTCCTGCTCTGCATCAGCGTATAATTTTAAAATGAGAGCGACAGATCTGGCATCCACCTGATCCTCAATAATTTGGAACATTTCATCTCTCACCGAGACATATCCGGCTCTACTTTTTTGCATCGCTTGCAGAATTGCTCGCGTATTTTCTACATCTTTGGTTTTCCCAAGGGCTTTTAAACTTGTCTGGAATAGGGTGTAGTCCAAATCCCTCCCGTCTTTCAACGAGTTTCGAATGGCCTGCAATCCAATGGGGTCACCAGATTCGATTACTTTGAGCAACGCTTCCTGACGAATTTCAAGGGGTAAGCTAGGGTCGCGATAGTAAGATATAAGGTTATTGAGGGCCTTTTTCTTTCCGTCCCGATAGTCATTGTAACTCTCCATCACCGAATCAGTTGTAACCTCGCTGGAGGAGCCACAGGCGTTAAAAAAGACGAGAAAAATTCCCGCGAGTAATGTCAGCAGTATTTGTTTGGATAAATGCTTCATAGTGAAGTCCATCGATTCCTATTCAATAAGTCGTGAAAAATATCAAATCATTTTATCGACAATACAGCTTGAAGTCAAGGTAAATTGCTATGGTCCAATTGTTTAACTGGCCATTGTTTAAGTGATAGATTCACTCCGTCAAAATAGCCATACGAGTAATAATTCAGGAAATCGCCTATGGTTAGAAAGGCATTTTCACCAAATGATTTTAATTTTGGGTAATGAATGTGACCGGTAACGACAAAATCAACCCCAGAAGCAAATTTGTCCTCAGCAAGAGCGTAATTTTTTCGAATTTGGTCTAGCAGAACTTCTGGAGTGTCACGTGCATATTTCTTGCGACTATTTCGAGAGGTCATACGAGCAATTGCGTGGCCGATATTTGGATGAATAATCCATCTGAAGGCCCATATAAACACGGGGTTACGAATTACAGTGAGCAGGCGTTGGTACTTAACATCTTCCTTATCGAGGCCATCACCATGAAGCAGAAAGAATTTCTTCCCACCAAAATTGATAACGGTTTCATTCAAATAGATCTTAACCCCAATATCCTTGGACATAAACTCACCGAGCCAGTAATCATGGTTTCCAGCAAAATAATGAATGGTAACACCGGCATCGACCAATTCTCGCATCTTTGTGTAAACATCGTAGTAGGTCTGGGTGACAACACTTCCATATTCGAAGTAGAAATCAAACCAATCACCCACAATAAATAAGGTGGCTTGTTCTGATTTTATCTGATCAAGGAGTAAAAATAATTCACGCCGGCGTTCTCGCTCGAGATCATCAAGTTTGATGCGTAGATGGACATCTGAAAGGAAATAGGCTTTATCACTCATCTGTCAAGGTAATCTGTTAAGGTGAAGGTGGAATGAGAAATATCATCTAACTCAGATAACTGCATTAATTCTAGCAAGAATTGTATACCTGGTTATTGTCAGGTGTGAAAATCTTCATCTGAATTCGAGTGTATTTTAGGTGATGAAATAGATCACCCATTAGAGTCTCATCGTTTGACAAACTTCATTACTCAAACTATCTTGCTTTGAATTATTGGAACCAAAGGGAGCCGTTGACATACATACCTATATGAATAAAATAAAATCCATACAAGCTATAGCCATATCACTCATCCTTTTCTCCATGATCCTGGTGAATCCGGTCGAGGCCAAATATGGCAAAAATAAAGTCCAGTACCGTGGAATGGACTGGTCCTATCTACAAACCCCCCATTTTGATATCTATTTTTATGAGGGTGGTGAACCAATCGCCTACTATGCCGCTAATGTGGCAGAAAAATCTTATGAGCAAATTTCCTATCAGCTTGATTGGCGCCTCGGTAAACGCATATCGATTTTAGTCTATAACTCACACAATGATTTTCAGCAAACCAATGTGACGCTTGGATATTTGCAGGAAGGAATTGGGGGATTTACTGAATTATTTAAAAATCGGGTGGTATTACCCTTCGAGGGAAGTTACGAACAGTTCAGGCATGTATTGCATCACGAACTTACCCATGCCATTGTCAATGACCTGATTTTTGGTGGCAATGTACAATCTATTGTTTCAGGCAAAATGCGAGTCAATATTCCTTTGTGGTTGGCTGAGGGTTATGCTGAGTATTCATCTTTGGACTGGGATTCCCGTGCAGATATGATCATCCGTGATGCTGCCATCAATGGCACCCTACCCCCTATACAATATTTAAACTATTACATGGCCTACAAAGGTGGGCAGAGTGTGGTTCGTTATATCGGAGAAACATTTGGCGTGGAACGAATTGGTGAGATTTTTCATCAGACGCGTCACCTGAAAGATATTCCCAAAGCAATCGAGCAAACACTGCATCTAGATTTGGAGACTTTGACTGAAAAGTGGCATTTCTCAGTGCGGAAAGACTATTGGCCCGATATTGACGGTCGCCGAAATCTGGATGATGTTGGCCATCGATTAACAGATCATTCTGAGGTAAAAAATTATTTTAATGTGAGTCCTGCCATCTCACCAAACGGTGGTAAAGTAGCCTTCCTTTCAGACCGGTCAGGATATGCAGATATTTACGTTATGTCTTCTGATGATGGCCAGGATCTGAAAAAGATCATTTCTGGGCAGCGGACCGCTGAATTAGAGGAATTGAAGTGGCTAAGTCCGGGTTTATCATGGGCTCCCGATAATCGCCACCTTGTGTTTGCAGCTAAATCAGGTAATGAAGATGCTCTGATATTTTACGATACAGAACTGAATACAAAGCACAAACACAAATTAGGTCTTGATGGTATTTTCACTGCTGCCTGGTCTCCCGATGGACAATACGTAGCGTTTTCTGGTCTTAAAGATGGCGCCAGTGATCTATTCCTTTATTCCATAAAGACCAAGAAGGTCACCCAGATTACCCAAGACCTTTTTGCGGATACTCGCCCCAACTGGTCCCCTGATGGAAAAGAATTGGCCTTTGTCTCAGATCGAGGTGGCTACCTTTTGACTGGAAATATTTCATCCAGTTCTCCACAGGCTCGGGAATTATTGAAGAACCATGATTTTCGATCCACCGATATTTATACTATTAATATCGAGTCTGGACAAATGAAGCGGATTACCGATAGCCCTGGAAGTGAAGATTCACCTTCTTACGCCAACACATCTCCCAAATTAGCCTATACATCGGACAGAAGTGGAATTTGGAATATTTACTACTATGATTTTGAAACTGAAGAAGAAACTTCGATCACCGATATCATGACTGGTATTTTTCAGATTAGTTGGAGCCAAGATGACTCACGCCTCGTTTTTGCAGGATATGAGAAGGGTGGTTGGGATATTTTCACAATGAACAATCCCCTGGGAAAGCAGGAATCCACATCCATTCCACCACTCTCAAACTATCTGAAACGTAAATTCCTGCAATTGGACTTGACCTACTCTGATAGCATGCCCGTACCTGAGAAACAGATCTTTAACCCTTATGAATCCCACGTCTTTGGCCATGGAAGCCAGTATAGTAATGCAGATGTTGGAAGTACCCAGGAGCCCTTGGTAATTAACTCCATGGACAGTACTGGTGCTTATGAAATTCATGAATACAAGACTCGTTTTACCGTTGATCTCGTCGATGCACAGGCTGGTTATAGTAACTTTTTTGGTGCTCAGGGGAATGCAGTAATGATTTTCTCAGATATCATGGGGAGTCATCGCTTTCAGTTCGGATTTGAACTATATCGAAATTTGGATAACTCTGATTTAATGCTTGGGTATGATTACTTACCGAACCGCTTGAACCTCCACACGATGGTGTACAACTTTCCCGATCAATACGCGAGTGGTAGCTATTATATCGGGAGATTATGGAATTTTCGTAAGTATGGTTCTGTCTTGGGTCTTGATTATCCACTCTCCAAATACAGTCGTTTTGAGACAAGTGTGAATTTCTTGAACATTTATCAGCGGGTAACTGAATACAACGTTTTTGAAGATATCTATGAAGAATTAAGCTCTCAGAATTCCACCTATATCCTCCCAGAATTCAAGCTGAGCTTTGATAATGTGCTCTACGGAAGTCTTTACCCCATTGACGGCTGGCGCATGGATTTAGGCTTTAGATTTTCACCAGATATGAATAATTCATCTCGTCAATTCGCAACCCTGCGAACCGATGTGCGTCGTTATTTTAAAGTAAATCGAGAATACTCATTCGCCCTAAGAGCTTCTGCAGCCACCAGTCATGGTCAGAAACCTGAAAGCTTTCTGGCTGGCGGGATTGGCAATTGGATAAACTATCGATTAGACAATGCCTATATCGATTACCTCTCTGACTATGAAGACTTGTATTTCTCAGAATATGTGCTCCCCGTGAGAGGTGCACCATACTTCGCCTATACGGGAAATCACTACGCTGCTTTTAATGCTGAATTTAGATTCCCCTTCATCGAGTATCTCTCTGTGAAATGGCCTGTATCAATGGTACTCGGAAATGTTCGCGGTCAGTTGTTCTCAGATTGGGTAAAAACATGGGATGCAGAGCAAATAGCCGGTCGCAGTTTTGCTGATGCAGTGATTGCCGATCAGGGGAATAGTTACTGGGGGACTGGGTTTGGGATGCGCATGAATCTGGGAATTTTTGTCCTGCGTTATGATGTGGCTTTCGATATGTCAGAATCAACACTTTGGTCTAATAAACAACACCTTTGGTCACTGGGACTGGACTTTTAATGCAGTATATCGTTCGCTTGCTTGGCCGGAAAACGATTGGCCTGATTGCTAATATTGGTGAAATAATTATCCTCTTGGGAAAGGCCCTCAAGTACATTCGATTTACCCATCAAGATAGAATCTTGTACAATGAGCAATTATTCAAACTTGGAGTGAAAGCCATTCCTCTGGTGAGTGTTATTGCTGTATTTGCTGGTGCAGTTGCAGGCTGGCAGGGGGCCTATCAATTGGAGGATACGTTGCCGCCAAGATTTTTTGGGCAGATTGTCGCTATCGGTATTTTATCAGAGATGGGACCTGTTTTAACTGCCCTGGTCCTGGCTGGTCGCAACGGATCATCCATCGGTGCTGAGATTGCTACTATGAAAGTTACTGAGCAGATCGATGCCCTTGAAGTAATGGCCATTAATCCCATCCGCCACTTAGTGACACCCCGTATTGTGGCCATGGTTATCATGCTACCCTTGTTGGTCGTTGTTGCTGATATCATTGCCCTCTTTACTGCTGCCCTGATTGGTGATGTGTTTTTTAATATCAGTATCCGCATGTTTTTTAATTCGCTCCAATCAGTTTTTGTTTTCACCGAAGATGTTTTACCCAGTATCATCAAAGCTTTGACCTTCGGAATTTCTATCGGTTTAATTAGCTGTTGGGTCGGTCTTAAAGCGACCCGTGGAGCTACAGGTGTTGGTCGGGCAGCTATTCATGCTTTTGTTTTTTCTGCTACAATGATTCTGGTGAATGATTACATCGTAGCAACCATCGTATTTTAAAGAAAGTTTATCAAATTTAGATTATGGCAAAAAGTAAGACCGTTTATGTCTGTGATGATTGTGGCGCTGAGCACCCTAAATGGGTGGGGCGGTGCAGTAGTTGCGGTGCGTGGGAATCTGTTAAAGAGTTTAAGCAATCACCGCTCAAGATTGTCCCAGGCGGTAAGCGTTCTGAACTCCAAACTTTAGATAATATTGTACGTGATGATGAAAGTCGTATTCGTACCTCTCAACAGGAATTTGATACAGTAGTCGGTGGGGGGCTGGTAAAGGGGAGTATCCTCCTTTTTGGTGGTCAACCAGGTATCGGGAAATCTACCCTCCTATTACAGCTTTGCGGAAATATGGCAGATAATGGTCATACAATCCTTTACTTCTCAGGTGAGGAAAGTGGTGAGCAGTTGGCTATGCGTGCCGATCGACTGGGTGTAAAATCTAATAAATTGATGTTTGCCAATGAAGCTGTGGTCGAAAATATTATTCGTAGCATTCATGATCAAAAACCAGCTGTGGTGATTGTTGATTCAATTCAGACAGCCTATTCGGAGAGTGGTGAAAATCTCCCCGGGAGTATCAGCCAGGTGAGAGAAAGTGCCGCTCATTTACTACGAGTGGCCAAAGAGATGAATGTATGTATTGTTCTCGTGGGTCATATCACCAAGGATGGCTATTTAGCCGGCCCTAAAATGTTGGAACACCTGGTAGATACCGTTCTTTATCTTGAAGGGGATCGTCAGTCTCAGGTTCGTCTACTACGGGCAGCCAAGAATCGTTTTGGGTCAACCAATGAATTGGGTGTTTACGAGATGATGCGCCAGGGTTTAATTCCGGTCAAAAACCCGGCGAAATTATTTCTCTCCCAGCGTCATAGCGATGTGAGTGGTACGGTGGTGGTAACTAGCCAAGAGGGGAGCCGGACCTTCTTCATGGAAGTACAGGCTCTGGTTGCCGGGGCGGCTTACGGGAATCCTCAGCGAAATGTGACCGGCTTTGATTCACGACGATTGCAGATGTTATTGGCTGTTCTAGAGAGACGCGCTGGATTTCAGCTAGGCACTCAGGATGTATTTATCAATGTGGTGAGCGGCTTAAAAATAGCTGAACCTGCAGCAGATCTTGGCGTGGCAATTGCCATTATATCAAGTCTCAAGAATAAAGTCGTAGATGCTGGTGTCTTACTTGTTGGCGAAGTTGGACTTGGTGGAGAAATCAGAAATGTTGGTCAGATTCGTCGTCGTGTAGAAGAGGCCAAAAAACTAGGATTTAACCATGTCATTCTGCCGTATGGAGAACATAAAGGTCTCAAAGATATCGATATAAATATCACACCCGTTCACAGCGTTTCTGAAGCTGTCGATGTAATATTTTAAAATCAGCAGATTGTCTCGAAGCAAGAGCCTAAAGTTTTCCAAGAAATTCAGAATCAATTTCAGAACCTGCTGGGCTATCGAGTCCTGGTTTAAAAGTTAACAAAACAGTTAGAAAATAGATATGTTGATAAATTCATTAAAAACTTGTCCAAACACGAAGGCCAGAGCAGGGGAACTCACCACTGATCATGGCACCATAAAAACACCTGTTTTTATGCCTGTTGGGACCGCAGGGTCCGTTAAGTCACTGTCTCCAGATGATTTAATTGATACTGGATCCCAGATCATTTTGGGGAATACCTACCACTTACTGTTGCGTCCGGGGATGGAGATCATGCAATCGGCTGGCGGTTTGCATCAATTTATGAGTTGGGATGGACCGATTCTGACCGATAGTGGGGGTTATCAGGTTTTCTCACTGGGAAAAATGAACAAAATTGGCGAGGATGGTGTGGTTTTTCAATCACATATCGATGGCTCGCGACATACCCTGAGCCCAGAAATTAGCATGAGGATTCAACGTAGCCTCGGCTCTGATATTGTGATGGCCTTTGATGAGTGTACCTCTTATCCAGCTACCCGCCAGGTTGCCCAGAGATCTCTCGAGTTGACCCATAGATGGGAACAACTCAGCTTGAACCACTTCAGGTCCACTCAACCACTTTATGGCCATACTCAACAACTCTTTGGAATTGTCCAGGGAAGCGTCTATCCCGAGTTACGGAAAGCCAGTGCTGAAGCTTTGGTCTCCATGGGCTTTGATGGGTATGCAATTGGTGGTCTCAGTGTGGGCGAACCCAAGGACGATATGTACGCGATGACCGATGTGGTTACAGATGTTTTGCCACAAGACCAACCGAGATATCTCATGGGAGTAGGTAAGCCGGAAGATCTTGTTCGTGCCGTTGCGCTGGGGGTCGATATGTTTGATTGTGTTTTACCTACCCGGAATGCCCGGCATGGGATCATGTTTACCTGGGATGGCCCAATCTCAGTAAAAGCGGCGCGAGAAAAAGCAGTGCACGAGCCAGTGGACAGTGACTGTAGCTGCTATACTTGCCAAAAATTTAAGCGGTCATATCTAAGACATCTTTTTAAGGCCAACGAACTCCTGGTCTACCGTTTGGCCAGTATCCATAATATTCATTTTTATCATGCATTAATGGCCGCTATGCGAGAAGCGATCTTGAATGACCAATTCTCAGCCTTCCAGACAGATTTTTTTAACCGGTATAACCTTAAACGAGCTGGTAGTAATGCCTGATCAAAAGATGCCACTTGCCTCAGGTCTTATCGAGGCTGAATTCATTGCACGACCCAATCGTTTTCTCTCAAAAGTTAAAATCGATGGTGTGGTTCATGACTCCCACGTTCCTGACCCTGGTCGGCTGAAAGAACTTTTGTTTCCAGGAGCCCGTGTTTTAGTTGAACCAAAATCAGGAGCTGAACGCAAAACAAAATTTGCCACGGTGATGGTCTACTCTGGCGATGAATTGATATCAATTAATTCCCAATTGCCCAATCAATTTGTGCGTTTCTGTTTTGACAATGAGCTCATACCTGAATTTTCAGACTGGCGAGTGAAGAAACAGGAATATACGCTGGGTAAATCTCGTTTTGATTTTCTTTTAGAAAAGGATGGATTGGAGAAATTGGTTGAAGTGAAATCAGCTACTCTGGTTGAAGAAGGCCTTGCCCGATTTCCTGATGCAGTGACAGCTCGCGGTACCAAACATGTCAATCATTTGCTAGCCTCGATCACTCCTAAACGATCTGCAGCCGTTCTTTTTATCGTGCAGCGTTCTGATGCAACTCATTTTGAACCACATTGGGAAAGAGACCCCGTATTTGCATCAGCATTAAAAAATGCAGTTGAGCAAGGTTTGGAGTTGATTATCTATACCACCCATTTAAAGCCGGACTCAATGACATTGGGAGATTCAATTCCGTATTCTTTGGGACAGGATCATGCTTAAAACATACCGTTTATTCCTCGTTCTCATTGTCGCCAGCCTAATTATTGGGACCTGTGCAAATGAGCGGGCCATCAGTGGCGGGGAAGAAGATAAGACCGCTCCCCAGATAATTTTCAGTACACCAGAGAACGAATCGGTGGGTACAGGTGTGAATGTTGAGATATTTATCAAGTTCAGCGAGCAGATGAAAAAAACCACCGTATCCGCGGCCTTACAAATTTGGCCTCGACCCCCAGGTGAATATGAGCTGAAGACTGGGTGGACCTGGTTAAAACTGACCTTTAATGAGCCGTTGGACCCGGATGTGACCTATTTGTTGACCCTGGATAAAAGTGCCCAGGATTTACGCGGGAACGGACTAGACGCAACTTACATCTTGGCCTTTAGCACGGGAGATAGTCTTAATAGTGGCCGGTTAGCTGGCTTTATTTACGGCCCACAGGATATCAAGAAAAATGGCGATCTCCTGCTTTATCGGGATTTTGAGTCATCTCTTTCAGAATTAAGACAATTACCTGCCGACTATATTTTCCAACCGAATGATAATGGTAGCTTTGAGTTACCTTATCTTGCGGAACGGTCTTACATGTTATTTTACCATTGGGACCGTAATCGAAATAAACTTATCGATGGTGATGATTATTTTGGTCGACCTGAACAGGCCTCTGTACAAGCCCGTACGGATAGCATCGCAGAGGTTCATGAACTTTGGCCACATCTTAGACCCCTCGAGCGCGTTAAGCTTTTGGAAGTATCAGAATTAGAGGAACAGCTTATTCAGATCAGGACCGATCGTCCCATGTCAGAGGCAGCAATCAAAAACTTCGATCTGTTTGCAGATGGTGTGAAAATACCAGTTTTGGGAACATCTCTTGTTACTGAAGATGAGTTTGCTGGGCATATCAATATTGCCATTCCCCTTCTAGATAGCGCACAGATATGGTTACAACAATTCCAGGATACCAGTGGTTTTGAGCTTCATACGGATACGCTTATTTTTCGGACTGAAACAGAGTTCGATACATTGGGATTAGAAGACTTAAGCGTTCAATGGGGGAATGATTCACAGCTTCTATTCCCTGGGCAGGAGCCAAGTATTCGAATAAATAGCAATCTCCCACTCATTCTTAAATCTGATAGCGCTTTTCAGCTGGTGGATAGCCAGATCGATACCCTTCCTATTCCTGGGAAACTACAAATGCTGTCATCTATGGTTTGGAGTTTTGATCCTGATACTGTCCTAGCTGATGGTCATACCTACAAATGGCAAATCAGAACGGATCAGTTACACATCCCCTTGAATGGGCGTGATCTGGACTCCTTGATGCTTGGTGACTTGAGAATCATGAGCTCGGATTCACTGGGTAGTTTGAGGGTCATGCATCTAGGCGAAATTGATTTAATATGCGTGCTCAAGGGAAAAGATATAGAGAAGACTTTTAAATTAAAATCTGGACTTCCTCAGGTGATTGAGAACCTGCCAGCCCAAAACTATACCCTTTCCGCTTACACTGACTCTGACGGTGATGGTAAGTATAATAGTGGAGGGCTAGGACCTGCAGCTGGATCCGAACCGTTTTTGATTTATCCGACCAAAATTCGAGTGAGAGCCAGGTGGGAAACTGATCTTGGGGTGTGGGAGTTAGAATAATTAAAAATTAAAAATTAAAAATTAAAAATTAAAAATTAGAAATTAGAAATTAGAAATTAGAAATTAGAAATTAGAAATTAGAAATTAGAAATTAGAAATTAGAAATTAGAAATTAGAAATTAAAAATTAGAAGTTACGAATTGTATCGTTGGAAAATAGAATATGATCAAATTTTATAAATATGTAGCTGCTGGGAATGATTTCATCATCTTTAATAATTGGGATGCTGAACTGGAGTTAACCCAAAGTCAGATTATAAATCTCTGTGATCGTCGCTTTGGTATTGGTGCCGATGGCGTTTTGATACTTGAGCCTCAAACAGATGCAAGTTTTCGGATGAATTATTTTAATGCAGATGGATCGCGAGGGGAGATGTGTGGCAATGGCGCAAGAGCGTTGGTTGCATTTGCTCATTCTCAGAAGCGGGTAGGAACTTCAGGGTCATTCTTGGCTGATGATGGACACCATGCATTCAAGATTTCAAGGGAACTGGTGGATGTGGAAATATTGGTCAATGATACTCTCCATAACGGGGAGGTTCCAAATACAGATTGTGGTTTTATCAATACGGGGGTCCCGCACCTAGTCATTCCAGTCAGAAATGTTAACGCGCAAGATCTTGATCTATTGGGAAATTCTATGAATGGGCATTCTGCACATCCCCAGGGTACCAATGTTAACATTATTGAAAAGCAGGATAACATCCTTCAGGTGAGAACCTGGGAACGTGGTGTGAACCAAGAAACATTGGCTTGTGGGACTGGCGCGGCGGCATCTGCTATATATGCAAACCATATTTGGAGTTCACCCTGGCCCATATCACTTCAATTTAAAGGGGGCGACTTGGAAGTGGATTTTTACGGAAATCAGTATTGGTTAAAAGGCCCCGCCAAATTAGTTTTCATCGGAGAGTTATCACTGTCTGTGCTTAACAGTAAATAAGAGAAACGAGGCGTTATGTCATTTTATGCGGTCATTATGGCTGGTGGTGTTGGTAAACGGTTTTGGCCACAAAGCCGGAGAGCTACTCCCAAACAACTATTGAGCATTGCTGGCGACGAAAGCATGCTGAGAATGACAGTTGACCGGTTAAAACAGGTTACTGGCGCAGATCATATTCTTATCATTACCAATTCGGATCAAGAAACAGGAATCCGAGCTGAAATCCCAGAACTACCTGCTGAAAATATTTTGATAGAACCAGAAGGAAAAAATACAGCTCCAGCAATCGGACTGGCTGCCATCTTGGTCCAAAACCGAGATCCAGATGCAGTTATAGGTGTTTTTCCTGCAGATCATTACATAGAGGATGAAGCAAATTTTACCCGATATCTGAAACAGGGTATCAGCACTGCACAGAACATGAATGGTTTGGTTACCTTCGGTATTATTCCAACCCGTCCTGCTACTGGTTACGGCTACATCCAGTATCACGAAAGACCCAATCCAGATGAGCCCGTATTTGCGGTGAAAGCTTTTGCAGAGAAACCTGATGCAGCGACGGCCAAACTTTTCCTGGAGAGTGGTGACTTCTTATGGAATAGCGGCATGTTTGTCTGGCGTGTAGATGTTATCCTCCAGAGTTTTCGGGAATTTTTACCTGAGATATGGGATAGCCTAAAAAATATTAAAGAGGCCATCGGTGAACCTGTCTGGGATTCAGTCCTTACCGTTGAATGGGCCACACTGAGAAGTATCTCCATTGATTATGGTGTCATGGAAAAAGCTAGGAATGTCTTTGTCGTAAAAGTTGATTATGTTTGGAACGATGTTGGCTCCTGGGATGCTGTGCATGAGATGCAGGCGAAAGATGAAAATGGCAACGTTTCAAAAGGGGATGTGCTCTTTCACAATTCCAATAATAATTTAGTCTTAGCGTCTGGTAAAACGGTGGCGATGGTGGGAATTGATGACCTGGTAGTGATTGATACAAAGGATGCCCTACTCATCATTCCGAGAGGCGATACTGAAAGAGTAAAAGAGTTGGTTGATAGTTTTGAAAAAGATAAACGGGATTCCTTACTGTAAGGTTTGAGACTTGGGATGTTAAGATATGATAAAGTTTAATTCTGGGCAGGCCTGCCTTGAATCGTGGATAGTGAGACAGGTTAAGCAGGTTATTCAAAATGAAAGCTGAACGTATTCGTGATGAATTTGAGGCCTTGGCTGAAAAGATGGGGTACACCATTCGCTACGAGCGGGGTGACTTTAAAGGGGATGCCTGTCGAATTAAAGCAGAAAATGTGATCATTATTAACAAGCTAATTCCCATCAGTCATCAAAATTATGCATTTTCCAGAATATTTGCTGAAGAGAATCTTTCACAGGTCAGCATTCTACCAGTATTGCGTTCGATGATCGACGAAGTTCGAGTTAATTCAGAAGACTTGTTTTCCAAGGGGGAACAAGATGCTTAAACGTGAACAGCTTGTGGTGTCGCTTGCTCTGATCATCATTATTTCTGTTATGGGTTACCTGGTTAACCAGTTTCTTGGTTTTGGAGAACATCCAATCCTGGCGAATGTCGTGTTCGCAACCATTGTGATAAATCTCTATCTACCCCTCCGGTCACAAGGTCGTAAACTGGTCCTACGACTGATTGCGCCTTCTTATTATCAGAGGAATGAACGGTTTCGAACCATTCTTGATGAATTGGAGCAAGTAAAAACATATCGTGACATGCTTGATATGGTGCCTGGCACCTTAAAATATTTATTTGAGTCAGATATTGTGGCTCTGTTTGTACGACGTAAGGGTATTTTTAAAGTTGAATCTTCAATTGCACCTGTCCCCATTTTCTTAGATGGATTGGTGGTGGAGAAGGATCATAGCATCCTCCAACGTCTTAAAGCAACTGATCATCACTTAATAAATGTCAAATTCAGCGTGAATGATCTGGATGCTGAAGCTCCCGATGTATCTGCCATGGATTATCGCAGTTTTAAACTTTTCCACTGGGCTATCCCATTAAAAACGAATGGGCAACTTGCAGGATTTATTTTGCTGGACAAAATGCCCATGGATATGCAGGCAAGACGTTCTGGAACGCTTTACAATTATGTCGTTGATCAAATGGCCGTTCTTCTGGAAAAACGCAAACTTTATCATCGCATTCGACTGGAAGCTCGCAAGCAAGAAGCCTTGAGTATGATCGCTGGAAAGATGTCTTCCATGCGGAATACGACTCGGATTTTTAACCTATTACTCGATCAGATAAACGAGTTAGTACCCTTTGATGCCTGTGGCGTTTTTCTGGGTTCCTCTGAGGGGGTTAACATTGAGAAATTTCTGCAACGAGGATATAACACCAGACGTTTGAACCCGCTTAAACTAAAGGTCGGTCGAGGTATTGTCGGACGCTGTATTGCCACCCGGAAGCCTATTTCTATACCTGATGTTCGTCGTGAAAAGGCTTACATATCAGGTCGGGCAGATTCACGGTCCGAATTGTGTGTCCCCATTGTGGGCGGATCTAATATTTATGGGGCCATGAATCTTGAATCCAACAGGGTCGCCGCCTTCAGCGATGATGACCTGGACTTTCTGCAGACCATAGCTACCCAAGCAGGTGTGCTTATGGAGCGCTATCATATTGAGAAACATGTAGATCTAAATAGTGATTTCACTGAGGATATGGCCAAGGCCGAGAGTATTCAACTGTCGTTGCTGCCCACTAAGATTCCAGAGCACGATGAAGTTAATTTTGATATCCATTATCTGCCATGTCGACAGATAAGTGGAGATTTATATGATGTTGCTATTCGTACGGAAGATGTTTTTACTGTCGCCGTGGGTGATGTGGTGGGTAAAGGAATATCGGGCGCATTAATAATGTCCAATTTCTACGCAGCTTATCTCAATGAATCTCAAAAAGGATTACCTCTAGCAAGTCTGATGCGCAACTTGAATACTTATTTGACGGATGAGACTGAGTTGGATGAACAGGTTACTTTTTTTCTCAGCAAAATGGATGTGGATGCCGGAGTTATTCGCTATGTCAATGCTGGTCATCCCGCTCCAATAATATTCCATCAAGACGGTAGTTTGGAGCGTTTGGAAACTGGCGGACCTTTACTCGGTTTTGACCGTGAATTTGGCTATGATATGGGCGAGGTAGCCTTACAGACGGGTGATCTAATCATTCTTTATACTGATGGTGTGACTGAGATTGTTGGAAAGGCCGGACAATTATTGGATGAGAGTGGTTTAATTGAGATTCTGGAAGGCCATCACGAGTTGTCCGTTGGAGATTTGGGCCAATTCCTTCTGGAAAAACTGGAGAAATTTAATCGCAAGGATGCATTTGAGGATGACCTCACCCTTATTCTTGGTCGCTATACAGGAATCCCACCCGAGCACACTGAGGGAATAGCTTAGATTAATCTATGAGTTTATAGAACTCCAGTAAAGAAACGTCATCAAAAGTTTTGAAGTTTTAAAAATGTCTTGCGTATGATCTAAATAAGCAGATTTTTGGACGCTCATAAAGTGTACGGTAAAATAATAAATAAATGTACTATTCAAATATAGATCAAACCGTTTCTCACGCTAGTATTCTGGTGATGGGAAATTTTTAAATACACGCTTAATTTATTGAGGAGTAGAAGATGAAAGATTATTTGACAAAGGATATCCGAAACGTTGCCATTGTGGGCCACGCTTCATCAGGGAAAACTGCCTTGAGTGAAGCCATGCTGCATTCTGCTGGATTATCAACCAGGATCGGAACAATTGCCGAAGGAAATACCAAGTCTGATTACCGCCCAGAAGAAATTGATCGCCAATGTTCAGTGGGGACATCCTTATTGGCCATCGAATGGATGGAAACAAAATTAAATATTTTAGACACTCCCGGTTTTAGTGATTTTGTTGGTGACGCTCTCAGTGCTGTTCGAGTTGCTGATACTGGCTTAATTGTAGTAGACAGTACAAACGGTCCCGAAATGGGGACTGAGAATATGTGGAATTATTGTCAGGAATATCACATTCCAAGAACTTTTGTAATTACGGGTCTCGATAAAGAACATTCCGACTTTCATAAATCATTCGATCAGATTAAAGAGACCTACGGCAACCACGTTACTGCCCTCCAATTGCCTGTTAGTGAAGGCATCGGGTTTAAGAAAATTGTTGATATCATCCGTAAAAAGACCCTCGTATTCAGTGATACCAGCGGCAAATTTACCATGGAAGACTTGCCAGCAGATATTGCTGATGAAGTTGAAACCATGTACACAGAGCTGGTAGAACAGGTTGCTGAATCTGATGAAGACCTCATGGAAAAATATTTTGACCAGGGAGAGCTTTCTGAAGATGATCTCCGTAAAGGATTACGTGAGGCCATAATTCATCGTCATATCTTCCCTGTATTCTGTACGGCTGCAATCGGAAATATTGGTGTCTCACGTCTTTTAGAATTGATTCAGAAATACTTCCCATCACCAGCAGATATGCCCGCTGCAATTGCTGTGGATGGTACAGAATTACACGCTGATGATGTGAGTGAAACGGCTGCCCTGATCTTCAAAACAACCAGTGAAGCTCATGTGGGGGAGTTAAGTTTCTTTAGAGTTTACGCCGGTCAAATCACTTCAGGAATGGATCTAGCGAATCCAAATCGTAGTGGAACTGAGCGTTTAGGACACGTCTATGCCGTAAATGGCCATGATCGCGATGAGATACACGCTATAAATGCGGGTGATATTGGTGCCACCGTTAAATTGAAGATTTCTCATACGGGTGATACACTTTCACATCCCAAAAATGCAGTTACCCTTAAGGCTACTGACTTTCCTCTTCCCAATATTCAGTTTGCCATTGTGGCAAAAGCCAAGGGTGAAGAAGATAAGATCAGTACTGGTCTTGCACTGCTCCATGAAGAAGATCCAACACTGCTCTATGAGGTTGATTCAGAGCTGCACCAAACCGTTTTATCAGGTCAGGGTGAGTTACAGATCAATGTTGCGTTTAATAAGCTTCAAGAGCGCTTTAAGGTCCAGGTTGAGCTAGTAGAACCAAAGATTGCCTATCGTGAAACCATCAAAGGCAAAGGTGAGGCCAGATATCGTCATAAAAAACAGTCTGGTGGCGCTGGTCAGTTTGCTGAAGTTATGTTGCGCGTTGAGCCCTTGAAACGGGGCTCTGGAATTGTGTTTGAAGAGACCTTGGTAGGTCAAAACGTGGATCGTGTATTTGTACCATCCGTTGAGCGGGGTATCAGAACTGCCACCGAAGAAGGATTTGTTGCTGGATTCCCAATTGTGGATGTTAAAGCTACTTTTTATGATGGAAAAATGCATCCGGTTGACTCAAAGGATATTGCTTTTCAAATCGCTGGCAAGGGTGCCTTTAAGGATGCTTGTAAAAACTCAAAACCTGTTCTTCTAGAGCCTGTATTTGAAGTTGAAGTTCGGGTTCCTGAAGACTACATGGGTGATGTTATGGGTGATTTAACTTCAAAGCGTGGTCGAATTCTGGGTATGGATGCAGAGGGCCATTATCAGGTATTAAAGGCAAAAGTTCCCCAGTCCCATCTTTTTAAGTATGCATCAACTTTGCGATCTCTGACTCAGGGAAAAGCCTCTCATAAACAGAAGTTCTCACATTATACTGAGATGCCGAAAGAGGAAGAAACGAAGTTAGTTGCTGCTTTGGAAGCAGCTAAAGAAGAAGAATAAACACCTCCCATCACACACAAGTCTCAAAGTGTGGTGAATTTGGTCCTGATAATCGAGTCGAATTGTCCTCAGTCAGTATTGAAGATGATTCGACTCTTTTTTACATCTCGAAGTGAAGAAAGATTGGTGAAATAATGGAGAAAATGTGGGCACCCTGGCGCATGGAGTACATCCGCTCGATCAAGCAGGAGGGATGCATCTTTTGTGATAAACCGGCTGCAGAAGAGGATCGGGAGAACCTGCTACTTTATCGTGGGCAGACTTGTTGCGTGCTTATGAACCTCTATCCATACAACAATGGCCATATTATGATCGCGCCCTACGAGCACAAACATCGTATGGAAGATTTATCTATAGAAACCCTAACTGAAATCATGCAATTGAGTCAGGCTTCAACAAAAATATTAAGGGAATCCTTTCGGGCTGAGGGCTTTAATCTGGGTTTGAATGAGGGGGCCATTGCCGGGGCTGGAATTGCTGAGCATCTCCATTTCCACATTGTCCCTCGATGGGCAGGGGATACCAACTTTATGCCTGTCACGGGCCATGCAAAAGTACTGGTTCAGGGATTGCAGGAATCTTACGACGTACTGAAACCCTATTTCGATAAAATCACCATTTAACCGGTTGACAGCCGGTATGGCACGGATTATCTTCGCGAGCTTTTTATCCTGACAAATATTTATTACGGGGTAACCAGCACTGTTTGAAATGACATTCCGGAGTAGCTCAGCGGTAGAGCGAGTGACTGTTAATCACCAGGTCGGGAGTTCAAATCTCTCCTCCGGAGC
>Ga0307988_1000413_pt1 | contig 30203 bp, 25 predicted proteins | sample EllFjometagen183_FD_203166 | JGI IMG/M metagenome (GOLD analysis project Ga0307988, IMG submission 203166) | Marine microbial communities from Ellis Fjord, Antarctic Ocean - #183 | ecosystem: Environmental > Aquatic > Marine > Unclassified | place: Southern Ocean | collected 2014-10-08 | reverse complement strand
GAAGCGGTTCATACAGACAGGAAAAAGGTCGTCATCCTCGGCGGCGGCCCCAACCGGATCGGCCAGGGAATCGAATTTGACTACTGCTGCGTCCATGCTGCTTTTGCCTTAAGGGAGATTGGAATTGAGTCGATCATGATCAACTCCAACCCGGAAACAGTTTCGACCGATTATGATACCTCGGATAAACTCTACTTTGAGCCTCTCACCAGAGAGGACGTACTGAACATAATAGAACAGGAACAGGCTGATGGTGTGATTGTCCAATTTGGTGGGCAGACCCCGCTCAACCTGTCCGTCCCTCTTGAAAATGCCGGGGTTAAAATTATCGGCACCCAGCCGGACGCAATAGACAGGGCAGAAGACAGGAGACGTTTCAAACAGTTCCTGCACAAACTTAACCTCCGTCAACCGGACAATGACACGGTCCACACCCTGGATGAAGCTGTCACAGCGGCAGAAAATATCGGCTATCCTGTAGTGGTAAGACCTTCCTACGTGCTGGGGGGCCGTGATATGAGAATTGTCTATAATAAAGACGGCATCAGCGACTTCATGACCGCAATAGGTGCTGGAGATAAACACCTTGAGCATCCGGTTCTGATAGACAAGTTTTTAGAGGATGCTATTGAGGTTGATGTGGATGTCATCTGTGACGGCCAGGAGACGATTATCGGCGGTATAATGGAGCATGTAGAAGAGGCGGGTATCCACTCTGGAGATTCCGCCTGTATCCTGCCTCCTCACACGCTGTCAATTAATCTTATAGAGGAAATAAAAGCGGCGAGCAGATCCATGGCAATTGAACTTGGGGTCATCGGACTTATGAATGTTCAGTTCGCAATTAAAGACGATCAGCTATATATTCTTGAAGTTAATCCACGCGCATCAAGAACTGTTCCTTTTGTGAGCAAGGCAACCGGTGTTCCTCTTGCCAAAATGGCAACAAAGGTAATGATGGGTAGTAGTTTGAAAGAACTTGGTCTGACAGAAGAGGTTGAAATCAGTCACTGGGCCGTAAAAGAGGCTGTTTTCCCTTTCGACAGATTTGACAATGTCGACACCCTGCTGGGCCCGGAGATGAAGTCTACCGGAGAAGTGATGGGAATTGACGATAATATGGGGCTGGCAATTGCCAAAGCACAATTGGGAGCGGGTTCTTCACTTCCCAGATCCGGTAATGTGTTTATAAGTGTCCGTGATGGAGATAAAGACGCTGTTACAGAGGTAGCCAAAGACCTTGTAGATATGAATTTTAAAATCTTTGCGACTGACGGTACAGCTACCATTCTACAAGCAGCGGGTGTAGAATGTCACCATGTAAACAAAATTTCCCAGGGCAGACCTCATATCCTGGACAAAATTCAGGACGGAAAGATCTCATGGATTATCAATACATCCCTTGGTAAAAGGACAACAGAGGATTCTTACACAATTCGCAGAGCTGTGATCGATTTCCATATTCCCTACACTACAACTGTGAGCGGCGCTGCTGCCCTGGTCAAAGGAATACAGGCACTTGCAACCAATGAACCTGATGTGCATCCGGTTCAATATTTCACACGATAAAGATGACAATCTCGTGATAACTTAAAACTTCACATGCAAGGCGCGTAAATATTCTATTATTTCGGAGTACTAAGGTACGTCGTAATGATAGAATATTTGCAGCAACGAAGCAGATGGTGAATTTTTACAACACCATCAAAGATTATAAGATAAAAATAGTAGAATCTTATCTCGACATTATTGTTTTATGTTTTACTTTAGTGTCAATGTAACTACTCATGACGAATAGATACAGTTGTTTTTTGTTACAAACCGTATAGTTGAATAGTTTAGCACCTCAGGGATCTCTTTCATGCTTTTTAAAAGAAAGAAATTTTTGCAGGTACTTACTCCCGAAGGGGGTTGCCAACAAATTTGGCATATCAAGAGCATCGGAGGTCTCGTTGAATAATTTTTACAAAAATCTGAGTATGTGGCTGGTGATTGGTTTAACTATGATCCTTCTCTTTAACCTTTTCAATAAACCACAGAGCAGTATCACCTCGCTAACATACAGTGAGTTCATTGCCAGCGTAGACAACAAGGCCATTAACCGTGTCGCTATAAGCGGTGATGTAATCAGCGGAACTCTACAGGACGGCAAGCCTTTCCAGACTATTTATCCGATTGCCGACAGAGAATTAATACCTATTCTAAGGCAGGCAGGAGTAGATATTAATGTGAAAGAGGTAAATAAAGATTCTTGGATTATGACTATTTTTGTCTCCTGGTTTCCTATGCTGCTGCTCATCGGTGTCTGGGTTTTCTTCATGCGGCAGATGCAGGGAGGCGGAAAGGGTGGTGCCCTGTCCTTTGGTAAAAACAGGGCCAAACTGACAGAGCAAAGTGACAACAAGGTTACTTTTGATGATGTTGCTGGCATAGATGAGGCTAAAGAAGAACTCGAAGAAATTGTCGATTTTCTAAAAGACCCAAGTAAATTCACTTCTCTTGGTGGCCGCATCCCTACAGGTGTCCTGCTGGCAGGCGCCCCGGGAACAGGAAAAACGCTACTGGCAAGGGCAATTGCCGGCGAAGCTGATGTTCCTTTTTTCAGTATCTCCGGATCAGATTTTGTTGAAATGTTCGTAGGTGTCGGTGCTTCCCGCGTCCGTGACATGTTCGCTCAGGGAAAAAAGAATGCTCCCTGTATCATCTTTATTGATGAGATAGATGCAGTCGGGCGCCACCGCGGAGCAGGGCTTGGCGGAGGGCATGATGAGAGAGAACAGACCCTGAACCAGCTTCTCGTTGAAATGGACGGTTTCGAAACCAACGACGGCGTCATTATAGTAGCAGCAACAAATAGACCAGATGTTCTTGACCCTGCCCTCCTCCGGCCGGGACGTTTTGACCGTCAAGTCATTGTTCCTGTTCCAGATGTCGGCGGCAGGAAAAAAATACTCGAGATATATGCCAAGAAAACCAAAATGTCTTCACAGGTAGATCTGGATGTTCTTGCCCGGGGTACTCCCGGATTCTCCGGAGCTGACCTTGAAAACCTTGTCAATGAAGCAGCACTGATGGCTGCGCGCACAGGTGCCAAAGAAATTGACCTTGAGCTTCTTGAAAAGGCAAAAGACAAGATAATGATGGGCGCTGAACGACGATCTATGATCATCAGCACCAAAGAGAAAGAAATCACTGCATATCATGAAGCCGGACATGCCCTTGTGGCCTGGCTGCTTGAAGATACAGACCCACTCCACAAGGTGACTATAATACCACGCGGCAGGGCGTTAGGACTCACCATGCAACTGCCCACGGATGATAAATATACCCATTCAAAAACCTACCTCCAGAACACGATCTGTATCCTTTATGGTGGCCGGGTAGCAGAACAGATTATTTTTGATGAAATAACTACCGGTGCAGGGAACGATATTGAACGGGCCTCTGGAATGGCCCGGAAAATGGTCTGTGAGTGGGGTATGAGTGACGACCTCGGGCCATTGACCTATGGTAAAAAAGAAGAACAGATCTTCCTTGGTAAGGAGATTGGCCAGAACAGGGATTTCAGTGAAAACACAGCCCAGCAGATAGATCTTGCTGTACGTAAAATCATTGATAGCGCCGTCACTATTGTCACAACATTACTTGAGGAAAACCGCGACATTCTGACACGTATGGCCGTCGACCTTCTCGAAAAAGAGACCATTGTTTTGGATGACATAGAAGAGATGGTCGAAGAGCTGCGTCCGGGCAAATACACGATGAGTGAAAAAAAGGCCAAGCCGGCAGCTAAAAAAACCGCGAAAAAAGTAGTAGTTGAAGAAGAAGTTAAAAACGCTCCACCAGAGAATAGCGAAACCGACGTTAAGAGTGATGAAGACGTCGACAAAGAGATAAAACAGGACGGGAATCAAGAGAGCTCTGAATAGGAAATGGCCCGGGAACCATCTACAAGGATAATGGGGATACTCAATGTTACCCCTGATTCCTTCTCAGACGGCGGCTGCTTTTCATCTCGGAAAGATGCTCTTGAACAGGCAAATAGACTGATCGAAGAGGGCACTGATATCCTTGATATTGGCGGCGAATCGACTCGACCCTTTGCAGTTCCTGTTTCGGTGGAAGAGGAGCTGGAAAGAGTAATCCCCGTAATCGAGGCAATCCGTCTCAACCACTCCATACCAATATCCATAGACACAACCAAGGCTGTTGTCGCAAGGGAGGCCCTTGACGCTGGTGCGGACATCATAAATGACATATCCGCTCTGCAGAAAGACCCGGAGATGATTGCACTTGTTCGGCAGACTACTGTCCCTGTAATAATTATGCATATGCAGGGTAAACCCGCTGACATGCAGATCAACCCTGAATATCATGATGTTACAAATGATATCCTCGATTTTTTCAGAGAGCGACTCAGCTGGCTGAGAGAAAATGGCGTGAATGCCGACAGAATCATCATCGACCCAGGAATAGGTTTCGGTAAAATCCTGGACCACAACCTTTCCATTCTCAAAAATCTTACAAAATTTTCCTCGCTCGGGGTCCCTGTCCTGCTTGGACACAGCCGTAAGCGCTTCCTGGGGGATATAACCGGTATTGATGTTGAGGCGGATCGAGATTTGGCGACTGCTATACTCACTGCGCTGTGCTGCACAAAGAATATCTCAATTATAAGAGTTCATAACGTGGCTGCTACCAGGCAGGCTCTTCTTATCAGTGAAGCTCTCCAAGCTGCGGCTTAACTTTTTGCGACGCCATCACTTCTTCATTATTTGATATTCATTAAAACTGACAAACTGAAAGAGGTATGGCGTGCTTTTTGCGCCCACTCCGATCACATCACCATCCTTTAATTGTACAGATCCGCCCTGATCTTCCCCGCCAAGAGACATATCCTGCAATTTCGTTCCACAGGCACTCCCTCTGTCGACCAGGTAGTATTCCCCTTCCCTCACCTCTATCTGAAAATGTTCCCTTGAAATGTTCAACAGATGACCCCTATCAATCAGATACAGATCATTATTTGGTTTACTGCCGACATCTTTTTTAGGACGATCTATTGGTTCCAGACGACCATTTATTTTTGTAACTCTGGACTCCCTTCCAACCTTGAAAGGAAAATCCATTATAGCAATGAGATCACCATCGATAAAGGTGGCTGGAGTTGCTCCGATAGCTTCAGGTGTAAGAGCTTTTAACATTGCCTTTGGCAAATGACTTTTTAAAATTGTCAGTTTTTCATCCATACGGTTTCCCTTATCCTCTCTGTTTTCCACAATATTCCATATACTGACCCGCCACTCTTTACACATTCTAGCTCCTCATCGGCCGAATATCAAATTTAAATCAGTTTCTGATTACATATGAAACTCAGCCTGACATTTGTTCTACAAAGGGATGTGGTTGCTTTTTCAGGCGTATATCAAAAATAACAACTTCTGGATTACGAACGGAAAACGTTGATTATTTGTAGTCGTTCATACCCGATCTGATACTTCTCATAGTAAGATTCCATAAAAACTAACAAATTCAGGAACTCAATCAATTGCGATGATCAGTGTCTTCAAAACCTCAGTCAATAAGGAAAATGGAACTGGATTTATTTCTTTGGGGAAGGTTAGGCACAGGGAATATCGTATTAATGTGCTATATTTGGGAGAAAATCTTTTTTATCCACTTAATTGTTGACAAGATTGCCAACAATATGGTTGTTTGTAAGAAAATTGAGGCAAATAAGTTAAAGTTTATCCACCCGCCTTCAGTAGATGTATTCAGCTTTTCGAAACCAAACTACCTAATTTTATAATTAGTTGTTCTTAATGACAATGTATAAAACATAGGCAATTGAAGTTTAGTCTTGTCGCGCAAAGCGGCCTGGCTAATAATAAGCAGGGGCCTCCGTCCCGTTTGGTGACGGTCTTTAAAAACGCCCTTAACCGACAACATTATGGGGAGATCTGAGAATGAAACTCATGAAAGCATTACCGCTGTTTGCTGTAGCGTTTCTGGTTGGTATTAATGCCCTTGGCGTGGCGCATGCCGAGGGGTATGCCGAGGGCGCCAAGATTAAGGTCCTGATCGGGTTCAAGCCCGGTGGTGGATCTGACAATCTTGCGCAGTTGGTTGAACCGTTCCTTGCCAAGGCGATGAATGTGACGTTCGTCAATCAATATGTCCCGGGCGCAGCCGGCGCTATTGCCTGGACTAAACTGGGAAATTCTACAAAGAATGACGGATACACGATAAGCATCACTAACTCGCCGATGATCGTAGCTAACTACCTCCTTAATCCGGAAATTAAGTACAACGTTAAACAGTTTGAGCCCATCGCCAACGTTGTTACCGACCCAGGTATCCTCGTTGTTGGCAAAGACAGCCCCTTCAAAACAGCCAATGATTTTTTTGAGGCGGCCAAGGCCAAGCCAGGCACTCTCACGGTCGGTAATTCGGGCGTTGGTGGTGATGATTTCTTCTCGAGCATTTTCTTGGAGCGCGTGACGGGCGTCTCCATTAAAAAGGTTCCTTTCAAGGGTGACGGCCCGTCGTGGACTGCAGCCATGGGCGGCAAGATCGATGCCAGTTCAAACAACCTGGGCACCACCTATCAGCAGATCCAGGCAGGAAACCTGCGGGCACTAGCCATTTATTCTGCAAAACGTAATCCCAAGCTACCCGACGTACCGACCATGAAAGAACTCGGCTATGACCTGGACAATGGATCTTCACGTGGCTTCAGCGCCCCGATAGGCATCCCCGCCGACAAACGCGCAGCCCTAATCGCTGGTTTCAAAAAAGTCCTGTCCGATCCAGAATTCCTGGCCGAGGCCGAACGTCGGGCTCAAGCCGTTAATCCGGTTATTGGAGAAGACTACAAGAAGATGCTTTTTGATATGGAAGTCGAATACAAGCCCATCGTCGACGGCGTCAAGTAACCACGTTTTTAAAATGTAACTCTACGTTAACTTTAAATTTATTTCGATCAGGGGCGGCCCTAAGCAGGGCCGCCCCACACCGGATCGGACAGGGATACTATCTCATGCCTTACATTTTCGTTGCTGTAGGCACTTGGGCATTGTCGGTACTGTTTTACATAACATCACTGAACATGGCCCCGGCGGCCAGCCAAATGCCGCAGATTCTCGCCATTTTTGTATCTATTCTTGCGGGTCTAATGGTCGTCGACGTTTTCCTGTTCAAGCGGCGCAACCAAAACGCGGAAGCAGGGAACACCGTTGCAGATGCCCAGTCCCCTTATATTGGGGGATTTTTTGACGGAGTGAATGTGCTTCGGGCGGGCGCCTTCATGGTCATGGTTGTTCTCTATATTTTCCTACTCGATACGATGGGTTATTTCATCATGACCCCCTTGTTTCTGATCGGGACACTAACCCTTCTACGGGCGTGCCGACCCTTGACATTGGTAGCGATTAGCGTTGTCGCTCCCGTGTTTGTCTATCTGATTTTTGTTACTTTTCTTGACCTGCCGATGCCAATGGGATTGATGCAATGAATGAATATATTCTTATCGGACTGAACAACGTTCTTTCCATCCAAAATATTCTCGCCATTTTCGGTGGGACGGTTCTCGGCCTTTTTGTCGGTGCCATGCCAGGACTTTCTGCCACCATGGCCATCGCCTTGTTGCTGCCACTGACATTCAGCATGGAACCGGCAACGGGCATTAGTATGCTGGCGTCGCTCTATTTGGCGGCCATGTATGGCGGTTCCATTGCCGCCATCCTTCTGCGGACGCCAGGAACACCGGCGGCTGCTGCGACGATAATGGATGGATATCCACTCGCCGCTCAGGGCAAGGCGGGTAAGGCCCTAGGCGTATCTTTGATCGCTTCCTTTATCGGCGGCACCATCAGCGCTATCGGGTTGATGACCATTGCCCCGACCTTGGGCATGATCGTGCTGCAATTCGGTCCCGTCGAGATGTTCTCTGTTGCCGTCCTCGGTATTACCATCATCGCTTCTCTGTCCCAGGGTTCAACTATCCGCGGCCTGTTCTCCGGTGGGCTTGGGCTGTTGCTGGCCATGGTTGGCATGGACGTGACAACTGGTACTCCCCGCTTCACTTACGGTATGTTGAATTTGTTCGAGGGCGTTCCCTTTACCGTCGCTTTGATTGGGCTTTTTTCCATTCCCCAGGTGATCCGACTTATTCAGGCCGACGAACAGGCCAAGAAGATGGTCAGCAAGGTGACGGACCGCATGCTGCCCACCCTGGCCGAATTCAAGCACCTTCTGCCCAACATTCTCCGGTCCGGCGTGATAGGCACGCTTACCGGTCTGATTCCCGGCGCTGGCGGGGATACTGCCTGCTGGTTTGCCTACAACGAGGCTAAGCGCTTCTCTAAACACAAAGAAAAATTTGGTACCGGATATATTGACGGAATCGCCGCGCCGGAGGCCGCCAACAATGCGGTGGTGGGTGGTGCGCTGGTGCCAACCATTGCCTTGGGGATCCCCGGCAGTTCATCGACAGCCGTTCTGATGGGAGCCCTGATGGTGCACGGCATCCTTCCGGGACCGACCTTGATGACCGAATACGCGGACGTGACCTATACCCTGATCTGGGCGGTGTTATTTGCCAACTTTGCCCTGCTTTTCGTGGGTTTAGCCTTCACCCGTGTCAGTGTCTATGTGACACAGATCCCCAACCAGGTGATTGCTCCGATCATCGTCGTGCTGTGCGTCATTGGATCTTTTGCCATCAATAATAGCGTATTCGACGTTGGCCTAATGTTGATCTTCGGGATTGTCGGTTATATATTTGACCGGTTACGTATTCCCACGGCACCCATGGTGCTGGGATTGATCCTTGGGCCGTTGCTTGACGGTAGCCTGCACCAGTCCCTGTTGATCGGTAATGGAAACTATCTCATTTTCCTTCAGAGCCCAATTTCGGCCTGTTTGCTGGCTGTTGCCTTGATCTCAATCATCCAGTCCACTCCCGCCGGGTTTTGGCTGAGACAGCTCGTTCGCGCCGTTTTCGGACGTAAGGCAGCCTGAACTATCCTCGCTAACCGTCTGAGGCAATCTAAAGTATCGGTAATAAAGGCACTATTTGCCACAATAATAGAACATATCGACGGTAATTGTTGGCTAAATTTATTCTCCAGAACGGCATTTTCGAAAAAGACATTTAAACGATGATCGTAGGTAAGCCGGCCAAAGTTTTGGAGTATATGTAAGTCTGACAAACTCGTAAAAACCATAAACTTCAGACCACATGCACGTAATGCTGCCGACATTAGAACAGGACCGTTATATCAGTCAGCACTTTAGAATTTGAATAGGGGAACAGATGGAAAAAATAGGATTTATTGGGCTCGGAACCATGGGGAAATGGATGGCTCTGAACATGATGAAAGCAGGCTATGAACTGATGGTTACTGATACCAGTCCTCAAGAGGTAAAATTTCTGGCGGATCAGGGTGCCACCGTGGCCACTACCCCTGCTGAAATGGCAGCACAAGTTGACTGGATCTTTCTTAGTGTCCCCGATACTGGTGTTGTCGAGACGGTGGTTCTGGGTGAAAGTGGCATTCTTGATGGCGCCAAAGAAGGTTTGGTGGTAGTCGATTTGAGCACTATAAACTATCTGGCGACTCTGGAGATTGAAAAAAAACTAAAGCAAAAAGGTGTGATATTTTCAGACGCACCGATTTCTGGAATGGAAACGAGAGCTCAGGAAGCAACTCTGACCATCATGTTCGGTGGCAGGAAAGATACCTTCGAAATGGTGCTGCCTGCTCTTGAAGCTATTGGTAACAAAGTGATTTACATGGGTGGAATCGGATGCGGGCAATTGACCAAGTTGATCAACCAACTGCTTTTTAATATCAGCGCAGCTGGTATAGCCGAGGTCTTGCCCATGGCCGCCAAGCTAGGGCTTGATCCTGAAAAAGTTACCCAGGTAGTTACAACAGGCACTGGTCGCAGTTTTGCAGCTGAATTTTTCCTACCGTTAGCACTTGAAAATCGTTTTGATCAAGGATATCCCTTAAAAAGCGCTTATAAGGATATGATTAGTGCAGCTGAAATCTGCGCCCACGAAAAGATACCGTTACCGATGGTTCAGGCTGCCACAACGACATTTCAGATGGCTCTGGCCAATGGTCTCGGTTCGGAAAGTAAAGGCTCGTTGATAAAGGTATTCGAAAAACTTCTGGGAATCGAATTTAGAAAAACAGAAGAGTTGGAATGAACAAACATCAGGGCCATTCTTCCCTCAGTAGCTTTGGAATAGCATGCGATAATGAGCTGATTTGTGAAAAGAAATCATAACCTGGAGTAGATGACACCATGAAACTTCCTCAAATGGCGTTAATAGAGCAGCAGTTCGATCCTCAGAAAATCGATGATGTTGAAGCATCTGTCGTCCAGCAGATATTAGAATTGAATCTTGGTGCCATGGTAAAGGATGGTGAATCAATTGCCGTAACAGCAGGAAGCCGTGGTATCGCAAATATCGATATTATAATCAGGAGCGTCGTCGAAGAGCTAAAAAAACTGGGCTCCCACCCTTTTCTTTTTCCCGCCATGGGCAGTCACGGTGGTGCTACGGCCGAAGGACAGATAAAGGTTCTTGCGGCCCTCGGAATCACCGAGGGTTTTATCGGCTGTCCTATCAAGAGCGATATGGAGCCTGATAACCTGGGAACGGCTCGTGAAGATTATCCGATTTATGTTGATCGGAACGCAATGGCCGCAGATCACATCGTCGTGGTTAACCGTGTTAAGGCTCACACCAAATTCAAGGGGCCTTACGAGAGCGGTCTAATGAAGATGATGGCTATCGGTATGGGTAAACAGAAAGGGGCTTCTCATTACCACAAGGCGGCAGTAAGACTGACGTTTGAAAAAATCGTCGAGAGTGTCGGTACTGAAGTCATGAAACGCTGCCCCATTCTTTTTGGTCTGGCATTGGTTGAAAATGCGTTTCACGAAACATGCGCGGTTCGGGCTTTTAAACCGGAAACTTTGCTGGAAGGTGAAATGGAACTGCTGAACGTTGCCAAACAGAGAATGGCGCGACTGCCGTTTGATGAAATCGATATCCTGATTGTAGATGAGATTGGCAAAGATATCTCAGGGACCGGTATGGACACGAATGTTACTGGCAGAAATTATGACTTGTTGGGTGATTTTACCACGAGTCCGCGTGTGAAACGTGTGTTCGTCCGTGATTTGACTGAAAAAAGCGGAGGTAATGCCATCGGAATCGGTTTGGCTGATTTTACGACCACTCGTCTAGTTGATAAAATAGATCGGCAGAAAACCTGGATGAATGCAATTACCGGGATCAGTCCTGAAAAAGGCGCTGTACCGATTCATTTTGATACCGATGAAGAGGTTCTGGCCGCCTGTTTTGAGACAATCGGAGATACACCTTCCGACCAGGCCCGGATCGTGCACATACAAAATACTCTGGACGTGCAGAATATTTCGATATCTAAAGCGTATGTCGATGAAATCTCCTCTAACAACAAATTGAAAATATTGACTGACTGGAAAGAAATGAGAATTGATTCAACGGGCAATCTCGCGGAACGTTTTTGTTCGATCAGCAATGCTGACAGAGATAATAGATAATATTAAAATAATCTCCTTTCATTAAAAGAGAGGAGTCCTGGAGGAGAACGTGAGTTCACATAGAGGCAATCCTGAAGATATAACCGAGGCATATTATCGCGGCTTGATGCATTCTGTAGGCTACCGCCGCAAGGATCTTGATAAACCTCAAATTGGTGTTGTCAATTCCTGGACCGAAGTTAATCCGGGGCATGAACCGTTACGGAAACTGGCTGATCGTGTCAAGGAGGGGATCTGGGCCGCTGGCGGGTGTCCCTGTGAATTCAATGTTCCTGCACCATGTGACGGAATTGCCCAGGGAGAGGGCATGCACTATATCCTGCCCCAACGTGATCTGATTGCTGCTTCTATTGAGGCCATGGTAAAGGCTCACGGCTTTGAAGGTATCGTTTTGCTGGGCTCCTGCGACAAAATTCTGCCCGGAATGCTGATGGCGGCCGCCCGTATAAACCTCCCAACACTTTTTCTCACCGCAGGCGCCATGGCCCCCTGCCGACTTGATGACGGTCGGACTGTAGTTACTCCCGACCTGAAAGAGGCGATAGGGACACGGCTTAAGGACCAGATTGATCATGAAACATTTCTCGGCTGGCAGGAAAAGTTCTGTGCTTCTTCGGGCACCTGTTCGATGATGGGAACCGCAAACTCGATGGGATGCTTTCTTGAGGCAACCGGCCTGGCCCCTTTTGGTTCTGCAACCATGCCGGCGCATGACGCAGCAAAGGCCAGGCAGGGTCGCGATGTCGGTGAGCGTATTGTTGGACTGGTGAAAGAAAAAGCGCCATTTCTGGACTATTTTTCCAGGAAAAACCTGGAAAATGGGATTCGTTATATTTCTGCATCAGGGGCCTCAACTAATGCGGTTCTGCATTTACTGGCCCTCAGTTCAGTGATGGATCTGGAGATGGACTTGTCCGAATTTGACAAAATACAGTCTTCTGTACCGGTGGTGGGAAAATTCAAGCCTTCATCTCCTTATAACATCGATGATTTCAATACAGCCGGCGGGGTGCCTGTTTTAATGGCTGCAATCAGAGATTTTCTGCACCTTGACATCAAACTGTCGATGGGTGGGACGCTTGACGATTTTTTGAAAACCGTTCACTCAGGTGCAGGTGAAATCATACGACCTGCAGATAATCCGCTGGAAAATAATGGCTGCTATGCAATCCTCAGAGGTAATCTGGCACCCGAAGGCTCGGTCGTCAAAAAATCTGGTGTTGAGCCCTCCATGCTTGTACACCGGGGGCTTGCTGTCGTTTTTGATTCGGAGGAAGATGTACGCCAGTATCTTCTTGAGCGAACGGTTGAACCCGGATCTGTACTTGTGGTCCGGTATGAAGGACCGAAAGGTGGTCCGGGAATGAGAGAGCTTTCTATTCCTGCCGCTATGCTTGTCGGCATGGGGCTGCATACATCGGTTGCGATGATCACAGACGGAAGGTTTTCCGGTGCCACCCGTGGACCATGTGTCGGGCATATCTGTCCGGAAGCATGGGAAGGCGGGCCGCTTGCCTATGTCCGGGACGGCGACCTGATCGACATTGATATCCCAGCCGGACGGATTGAATTGCTGCTACCTGAAGAGGAAATGGTCCACCGGATGGCAGGGGGACTGAATCAGCCGAATCACCCAGCACCCGGCATGCTCTCTGCATATCGAAAGACGGTTGGAGGGGCTGAAAAAGGTGCTGTCTGGCTCTAGCCGGAAGATTTATGACATACATACCGCAACTGTTTTCAGGTTTATATTAGTACCTTACTCCAGAAAGCCTGTTAACAAAGTTTGGAAATTAAATCATGCTACCAAATGTTATCCTTTACAAAAATATCCCCCCAGATCTGCAGGAATACCTCTCTCAGAAGAGCAAGCTGACAGTCCTGAACTCACTTGCAGACATTTTTAATGCGGAAATCCTGCCGATTCTACCACATGTCGAGGCGATGATTGGCGCTGGAGAAACAGTTGACTCCGAAATACTCGACAAACTACCGAACCTCAGAGTGATATCGACAATTACAGTAGGCTACGACAATTTCAACGTCACCGATCTAACGGAGCGTGGAATTTCTCTAATGCATACTCCCGAGGTGTTGACAGAAACTACTGCAGATATGATTTTCCTGCTGATTTTAGGTGTTGCCCGGCGGATCACTGAAATACTGGAACTTGTCAGGAGCAAAAAATGGGTCACGCGGATCAGCCCGAACTATTTCGGCGCAAATGTGTATGGTAAAAAACTTGGAATTCTAGGCATGGGCAGGATCGGCTATGCGGTCGCAAAGCGCGGTTTTGGCGGGTTTGGCATGGAAATTTTGTATTACAATCGATCAGCAAACGAGCTGGCCGAGACAGATTTCCAGGCCATCCACTGCTCTCTTGAACAGGTACTGGAAGAATCAGATTTCGTCTGCATCACCCTGCCACTGTCAGCAGACACCAGGAATCTAATCGGCCGCAACCAACTGGCGCTGATGAAACCTGAGGCTTTTCTGATAAACGGTGGCCGGGGCGCTATCGTCAATGAGGTGGCCCTGGTCGAGGCATTAAAGAATGGGATTATCAGAGGGGCCGGCCTGGATGTATATGAACACGAACCGCTGCCTCTTGATTCCCCTCTGCTGAACCTGCAAAATGTCCTCACCCTGCCGCATATCGGATCCGCCACGCATGAGAATAGGCATGCTATGGCAGAGTGTGCGATCAACAACCTGCTTGAGGCCCTGTCAGGCTTCCCCTCTGAAAATTATGTTAATCCTGCGGCTTTTAATTTAGCGGATAAGATTAAAACATGAGGGCCAAATATGCCAGACCAAGCATCGATTTCTACAGATCAGATGCCACTTGGTAGAGATGCAGATCTCAAGCCGCAGTGGTCACTGATACTTTACAATCTATGATACGGGATTTTTTTTATTTGAAATATGCCTCACTGGCGGGTATCTCAATTTTATTTATGACCTCATGGTCAATTCTTAGCGAAATCTGGCCTGCCGTTCCTTCCTGGCCTTCTGGAGTATTTGCCTGGTTTGCTGCATTTTTACTCATCTCGCAATTGTCAAAAGTGCAGATTCTCCAAATTGGAATCCTTTTGCTGATAGGTGTTATTTCACTTTCCATCGGCTTTATGCTCGGTTCTCAGCCGCAGTGGCTAAGACTCTTGGATAACAATGCTGGTCTGCTTTCCATGTTGGCGGCGGTCAGTTTTCTGAGATTGGTGGCGATGCCGGGTAAGGGGGTTAGTGGAGATGCCCCACGTGGCATGCATGCTTATTGGCAAACCATGATCGCGGTAGCTCTATTTGGTGCATTTATTAACGTCTCTGCGCCTATTCTTATTGCCGACCGAGTTTCGGGGGGGAAAAAACTGGATCTATTCGCGGCAAAGTCGATTACTCGCGCCTTTATCGGGGGGCCGACTTGGTCACCATTTTTTGCCGGAATGGCAGTAGTTTTGACCTATGTCTCCGATGCCCATCTTCTAGTAGTTATGGCATTTGGTTTCCCATTTGCTGTTTTAGGTCTTGCGTTGGTAGTTATTGAAGCAAAGTTTCGTTACCATAAAGAAGTGTTAAATTTCGAAGGCTACCCGATGACTCTCTCAAATCTCTGGTTGCCGTGTATTCTCGTTATCTGTGTTCTACTGGGCCATACCTTCCTGCCTCATGCTTCAATTCTAGCTGTGATTGCGCTGTCTGCACTGGTTGTCAGTTCCATTGGAATATGTTTTTCCAGTGGATTAATGGGAGCTAAGAGTCAGCTACAGCAGCACATTTTGAAAGGACTGCCTGGGATGGTTAACGAACTAGTTCTTTTTCTTGCTGCTGGTACACTTGCTATTGGACTACAAACTCTCGTGACTGCTACACATATGAGCCTGCCTTTTGGAGGAGGGTTTGATGCCACTGCTGCCACCATTCTCCTTGCGGGAATAATTTTACTGTCCTTACTTGGCGTCCACCCAATTATCTCGATAGCAGTCGCGACACCTCTTCTCACACCGATTTCCCCTGATTCTCAGTTACTTGCCATAACCTTTGTTTTTAGTTGGAGCCTCGGTACATGTGCCGGCCCTCTATCTGGTATAAACTTGATCTTTCAAGGACGTTACGGTATTCCCGGTCTCAAACTTGCTATGTTGAACTGGCCGTATGTGGCAGTGATGTTTCTTGTCGCTGCAGTATTTCTACACGGAGCAGCAATAATTCTCGGTTTATAAACTTAGTACGCCCTGATTAAATGATTACGCAGTTACGTCATTTTCCTTCATCTATATCATCAAATATGTCACCTTGGAAATGTGGTTCTTTCAAGGATACAATAGCTTTTGCTGGCGGTGGTGGCCGAAATAGGTGTCCCGTTATCATACCTCTCGTCGTTCCAAAAGCAGCAACTGTCCATGCTCCAAGTAATCCTATGTAATAGAGAATACTTGTCCATTCAAAGAACGCCAATCCTGTGTGGTTTGCCAACTGCGCGATACCGGTTACGCAAGTACCGACTGGAAACGTAAACGCCCAATAGCTAAGGGCAAATCTCATTTGCCTATAATGGGCTCGAATTGATAACAATATTGCCATGCAGGTCCAGAGCAACACAAACCCCATAACCGGGACACTGTAAAGTACAGCAAACACTTCAAAGCCGTAAGCTATTTTAGGAGGCACGGCAACCTTTGCAACGGTACCAAGTATACCTGCAGCGGTCATTGACTGTCCAAGCGGCCCCAGGACAATCCAGAGTGTAGGGACCCGGGAAGTACCTGACGTGCCATGATGAGCCAAGCGGCTCCATATCATAGCTATAATAATCATCGCGGCTATCAGACTGAGGCCAAACATGGAGAAACAGAGGTAGAACATTGTTTCTCTCAGTACCCCTTCCGGGGCATACGGAACAAGCATAGCGCCTATGGCAGCCGATACCATGGGAGGAACAACCGGCATGAGCCAGCCACCAAAGGCAGAATCCGGCCTTACCCTGAATTTGGTAAACAAGCGATAAGGAATGATAAGAGCCGCACCGAGCCCGGTTATGGTCCCAAAAAACCAGAGCCCCCAGGCAATGTTCTGGGCAACCTGCTGGCCAAGCACACTTCCTCCAATTAATAGCGTCCCCCCAGCTACTGTGAGCATAGCCATAGGTGGCGCTCCATAGAACTGGGCCATCATAGGGTCTCTAAAGTGCTTTTTCCAAACACTATGGCCAGTTACCAGAAGAACAAATGTCCAAGTCACCAGCCCAATCAGCATGATGGAGGCAAGGCCCCAAATTACCAGGGCGAAAGAGTGAAGCCCTTCCGAAAATAATGGTAAAGAAGCCGCCGCATTGGCAATAATGCCAGTCCCCATAACCGAAGCAAACCAGTTTGGGCCTAACTCATAATCATTGTTAGCCCCGGTGACTGAATAAAGAAAACGTTTCCACCAAAACCCTTTTGCACTTGTATTTCTAAGGTCTTTGTTCAATTTCACCATCCTGTTTTGGTATAGGGTTTGAATAGATTTTTCCTGCATTGCATCCAAGTCTATCATAATAATAGTTCATCTTTCAACTCGTGACATGAGGACAGAAGCTGCCAATACGTCCACAGGTGAAAAAATAATGCAATGAGATCTTTATTAATTTTTCATTTGCAAACGTATACATACGGATAATCTTATCGCCTCTCGACTTCTATATTTGTCAGGAGGATAACAAGACTGGAAAACAGGCTACTTAAAACATCCGAACATGGTGTGTCAATAGAAGAGTAACACCGGTAAACGATAAAAATCCAGTACCCTTTTCATTACCTGCTTGAGGGGTATAAGTACCTTGGTGGTATAAGTAACCACATAATTTCAAAATACATTCTTCAGTTTCTTGTTTTTTATTGCAGTGTTTCTGGAGTAAGGTATCTAAATAGAGTGCAGACACACTCTAACCCGGGCGTGATCAATAAACATTGACAAAACTCTTTTGTCAGGTTATTCTTAAATAAGAATAGATTCCTATATAGTATATATAATTATGATGATCAAGGAACAGCAAATAGAACAACGAATGGCTCATTTTGCAGAGGTGTGCCGAAAAGATGGTATCAAACTCACCCATCAGCGAATGGAAATTTTCCGAGAGGTAGCTCAAACAGGTGACCATCCCGATGCAGAACAGATCTTTCAACGAGTTCGCAAACGAATTCCAACAGTCTCATTGGATACAGTCTATAGGACACTCTGGCTATTGGATGATCTGAGTCTGATTGTCACATTGGGCACGTCTCGTGAAAGGACCCGTTTTGATGCAAACCTCACTAAACACCATCATTTCGCCTGTACACGTTGTGGCTATACTCGTGACTTCTACAGCGATGAGCTAAACAACTTGAATATACCGGACACTGTGAGTGCCCTGGGTATGGTCGAGGCAACGCAAGTTGAGATCAGAGGCATCTGCCAGGAATGTCTTAAAAAAAGGGAATAAACTTATACATTTTTATTCACAAGGAGGTTTTGTCATGGCTAAAAAATTGACCAATAATGCTGGTGCGCCCGTAGCTGATAACCAGAATGTTTTAACAGCTGGTTCACGAGGCCCATTACTACTTCAAGATGCGTGGTTTCTTGAAAAACTTGCACATTTTGATCGCGAAGTTATCCCCGAACGCCGTATGCATGCAAAAGGATCTGGTGCCTACGGAACCTTTACAGTCACGCATGATATTACCCAATATACCAAGGCTAAAATTTTCTCCGAGATAGGCAAAAAAACAGAGCTATTCCTTCGTTTTTCTACAGTGGCTGGAGAGCGAGGTGCAGCAGATGCAGAAAGAGATATTCGGGGCGTTGCCATGAAGTTTTACACCGAAGAGGGAAATTGGGATCTTGTCGGAAACAATACTCCGGTATTCTTTCTCAAAGACCCACTTAAATTTCCTGACCTGAATCATGCGGTCAAACGAGACCCCAGAACGAATTTACGAAGTGCGCATAATAATTGGGACTACTGGACAGGGTTACCTGAGGCACTTCACCAAATTACTATAACCATGAGCGACAGGGGAATCCCCAGTTCCTACCGGCACATGAATGGATATGGTAGCCACACCTTCAGCCTGATCAGTTCTGACAATAAGCGCTACTGGGTAAAATTTCATTTCAAGACCCAGCAGGGAATCAAGAATTTAACCGATGCTGAAGCCGAGGCACTTGTCGGCAAGGATCGCGAAAGTCATCAAAGAGATCTGTTTGAAGCAATCGAAAACGATGATTTCCCCAAGTGGAATATGAAGATACAGGTAATGGCAGAGAACGATGCATCAAGCTGTCCATTTAATCCATTCGATTTGACCAAGGTGTGGCCGCATAGTGATTATCCGCTTATTGATGTTGGTGTCCTTGAACTGAATAAGAATCCAGAAAACTACTTTGCAGAGGTTGAACAATCGGCTTTCAACCCCACAAACATAGTGCCCGGTATTGGGTTTTCACCTGACAAAATGTTGCAGGGCAGACTCTTTTCTTATGGAGATGCTCAAAGATACCGCCTTGGAGTCAACCATCATCTCATTCCAGTAAACAAACCACGTTGCCCATTTCATTCTTATCATCGTGATGGAGCAATGCGGGTAGATGGAAACCATGGTGGAACTCTGGGATATGAACCAAACAGCTATGGCGAATGGCAGGAGCAGCCTGAGTTCAAGGAACCACCTCTTAGTCTCGAAGGTGCAGCAGATCACTGGAACCACCGGGAAGACGATGATGACTATTACTCGCAGCCCGGCAATTTGTTCAAAATGATGACCCTCGAGCAAAAGCAGTCCCTTTTTGGCAATACTGCCAGGGCAATGGGTGATGCGCCAAAAGATATTAAAATTAAGCACATAGGACATTGCCTGAAAGCTGACCCTGCCTACGGAGAAGGGGTTGCCAAAGCACTTGATATTTCGATTGATGAGGTTAATTAATCACCTCCACCTATAACAGCGAGCAGTCATGTTCCTTCAGGACTGGCTGCTTGCTTTCGATCCATTCATTGTCTTTACCGCAAGCAACAAGAAAGAGGCTAAAGAATCTGCGTTGTGAAACAAAGATAATAAAGACGGAAAAGAAAATCCCCTAGAAAGACCGGCAGGTGACTCTCTATGCAGAACTCCTTTTATTTATCAATATGAAAAGAATATTTATCTCATTAATTTTAATGAATATTTTTCTATTTCAAGCTAGTTTTGCGGCTGAAATTGACAGCGTAACCCCCAGAAAACTTCAACTTAAAAATAGCCTAACTATTATTAACATAATATTTAACCAACGTATGCAGGAGGGAATCCAAAAAGCCAATGCAAAACAAGAGGATATCGAAAATATAACAAAAGGTAAATTTTGTGATGAAGAAGTCCTTTATACAGAACTTAGAAAAGCAATTTTTCAGTCATTTACTGCATCCTGGGGACTCAAGGGTTACGAATTAGACAAACAGTTACGCAATTTACTGGTCAAGCAAAGTTACTCTTTATCTTTAAACGATTCTATTTATCGTGACATAAATTATTTAGAAGGGTTTTTCTTAAATATTAAGGAGCTGAGTGATGTCGTCAATATCAATGGTCATCTTATTGGACTTGATAAAATCGGCCATTTTTTTGCTGAAGGCTGGAAATATTTTGAGTTAACCCAATATGATGATCATCATATTGACCAAGTTCTCGAATGGGGAAAAGAACAAGAAGCTGGAAAATTTGGTTATGCCACTACAGGTATTTTTTCCTTTGCCGATCTTGTCGCCAACTTTAATGGCTGGAGGTTTTGGAATAAAATCTTACTCAAGGAAAATGATCCGTTAAAAGGATTTATTGCTAATTTTTTTAACAGGCCATACATAACCTGTGAAAATCAAATTATTGATTCTATCAAAAACAAGAGAATAGTTAAGGCCTGGGAATACAATACCCGATTTGATTTGTCGGATTACTTAGATGGTGTCTGGGACGAAGGGAATAACTGTAATAGCTACCAAGACCCGGTTATTGAAAATAAAGTAACATTACGGATTAAAAATCTTAATTCTAATTTTACCTGCCCTTTTATAACTGAGCACTGTTTAGAAGCTCAGGAAAAATATGGCTATTATGCAAAACATGTTTTACATCCCTCTTGCCTTACTGTGACTAAAGGGCAGTACCGGGACTAAAGGCGTATTCCATTGCTTACGCTCCACTGAGAGTTAAAACTGCCGCAGATATACTTGGGATATGAATAAGATCGGCGCTGGCTGGAATTAGGGAACATCTCGGTATTTATTTAAAAGGATGAATCTGTGAATCAGACTATGGAACGGTGGAATGCCACTAAGTCATCAGAATTGTATGGAATCACCGAGTGGAGCGGGAATTATTTCTCCATTGATGATAACGGAGAAATGGTGGTGATGCCCTCCCCCGGGGCAAAAGATCGCGCGGTAAGTATTGCTCAAATAGCATCCGGAATAAATGAAAGGGGCCTGGACATGCCGGTTCTTCTCAGGGTTGAAAATATCCTGGATGCCCAGATCACAAACCTTAATAAAACCTTCCGTTCCGCCATGTCTGAGCTTGGGTACCAGGGTTCATTCATGGGGGCTTACCCGATAAAGGTCAATCAGCAGCAACAGGTTGTCGAGCAGATTACTCATTTCGGCTCAAAATACCACCACGGACTTGAAGCTGGGAGTAAAGCTGAGTTAATCGCTGCAATGGGCATGATGCGTGATTACGACTCTGTGTTGATCTGTAACGGATATAAAGATGAAGAGTTCATTGACCTGGGACTTTATGCCACCAAACTCGGTTTTACCTGTATCCTTGTTGTAGAGATGCCCGATGAATTGCCACTAATCATTGAGCGTTCAAAGAAGCTTGGTGCCAAGCCAATTCTTGGGATCAGAATCAAACTTTCTTCTCTGGCGGGAGGCCACTGGGCAGAATCTGGTGGGGATCGTTCAATTTTTGGACTAAATACCTCTCAGATTATTCGAGCGGTTGACCTGCTTGCCCGGGAAAACATGCTTGACTGCCTCCAGATGGTTCATTATCACTTGGGCTCACAGATTTCCAATATCCGGGAAATCCGTTCGGCCGTCAGTGAAGGGTGTCGGGTTTACGCTGCTCTTGCTAAAGAGGGCGCGGGCGTCAAGTATCTTGATTTGGGAGGAGGTCTTGCAGTTGATTATGATGGCTCTCAATCTAATTTTCTCTCCAGTCGAAACTACTCGATCAACGAGTACTGTGTAGATATTGTCGAGGCGGTCATGACCTCGCTTGACGAGGAAGGAATCCAGCATCCAGTGATTATAACCGAGTCCGGCCGCGCACTGGTGGCATATTATTCGATGCTTCTCTTTAACGTCCTTGACGTAGCAAGGTTCAGACCGGAACCGCTACCTGAGGTATTGCCGGATGACTGTCCGGGGCCAATCAGCTACATGCTGGAAACACTGCAAAACCTCACCATCCGAAATCTGCAGGAAAGTTTTAATGATATACTCTTCTATCGTGACGAGGCCCGCCACCTTTTCCATCATGGAAAAATAAACCTCAGGCAACGCTCTCTTGCCGAACAAATTTTTTGGACCACCGTTACGGAAACAAACAAACTTTCCAAAGAACTCAAACATGTCACCCCCGAGCTTGCCGACCTTGACCGGGTTCTGTCAGATATTTATTATTGTAATTTCAGTGTTTTTCAATCTCTTCCGGATTCATGGGCAATTGACCAGCTCTTTCCTGTAATGCCCATACACAGGCTTGATGAAGAGCCAACAAGGAATGCAATTCTGGCTGATATTACCTGTGATTGTGACGGTAAAATTGATAAATTTATTGATAAGCGCGGCGTCAAGCGGTTTCTGCCTCTGCATGAACTGCGGAACTCAGATGAGTATATACTGGGTGCTTTTCTCGTCGGTGCCTACCAGGAAACGCTTGGTGATTTACATAATCTCCTTGGTGACACCAACGTTGTGACCGTGCGTATTCTTGAGAATGGTGAGTACGAGTTCGTCAATGAGCAGGAGGGAGATTCGGTTGCCGATGTTTTATCATACGTCGAATATGACCCCAAGAGGCTCTTTGTAAGCTTTAGAAAAAAGGCGGAACAGGCAGTACGATCTAACCGCATCAGTCCCCAGGAAAGAAAGGAAATTGTTCAGGCCTATGAGGCTGGCTTAAGAGGGTATACTTACTTTGAACGTTGAACCTGTTTGGTAAAAAATGACAATCTCGTAAAAACTTGAAATTTCAGATGGATAAGTAAAAAACTTCATATGGAAGGCGCGCAAATTTTCTATCATCACGGCGTACTAAGGTACGTCGTGATGATAGAAAATTTGCAGCAACGAAGCAGATGGAGAGTTTTTACGACGCCATCAAAAATAATGTTTGGGAGGTGTTAACAATGGCACATGTTCTAATAATAGGTGCTGGTGGTGTTGGCAGTGTTGTGGTGCACAAATGTGCTCAGGTTTCAGAAGTTTTCTCACAGATATCCCTGGCAAGCCGAAACAGGTCAAAATGTGATGTAATAGCCAAAGACGTTAAAACGCGTACCGGCGTCACTGTTTCAACCCATATGCTTGATGCTGATGTTGTTGCTGACACTGTTGCACTGATAAAGAAGATTACACCTGATCTTGTGCTCAATGTAGCTTTGCCATACCAGGATCTGCCGCTCATGGATGCCTGCCTTGAAGCTGGGGTTGACTATCTTGATACGGCCAATTATGAACCACCCGACGAGGCCAAATTTGAATATAAATGGCAGTGGGCATACAATGAACGTTTTAAGCAGGCTGGTCTGATGGCTCTGCTCGGCTCCGGATTTGACCCCGGTGTGACAAATGTTTTCTGCGCCTGGGCTCAAAAGCATCATTTCGACGAAATACACGAGCTTGATATTATCGATTGTAATGCCGCTGACCACGGCAAGCACTTTGCCACCAATTTTAACCCGGAAATAAATATTCGTGAGATAACCCAACGAGGTCGTTACTGGGAGCATGGAGAATGGGTGGAAACAGATCCGCTGTCCTGGTCTATGGCCTATGATTTTCCAGAAGGGATAGGTTCAAAAAAATGCTTTTTGATGTATCATGAAGAATTGGAATCACTGGTTCTCCATCTCAAGGGACTCAAACGAGCCAGGTTCTGGATGACATTTTCCGATCAATATCTTACCCACCTGCGTGTTCTTGAAAATATCGGCATGACCCGTATCGATCCTGTGGAATATCAGGGGAATTCAATCGTTCCATTGCAGTTTCTCAAGGCGGTACTGCCGGAGCCGGCTTCACTTGGCCCGCTGACTAAAGGCAGGACCTGCATCGGTTGCGTTATGAAGGGAGTGAAGGACGGCAGGGAGAAAAAATTGTACGTTTACAATATCTGCCAGCATGAAGATGCCTATGATGAAGTGGGCTCCCAGGCCATCAGTTACACGGCCGGTGTTCCTGCCATGATCGGTGCCATGATGATGCTTACTGGAGAATGGAAGAACCGAGGCGTCTACCATATGGAACAGTTTGATCCTGACCCTTTCATGGATGCCCTTAACAGACATGGCCTGCCCTGGAAGGTGGTTGAGCTGACATGAATGGCCGGCTTGAGTGTGCATTCGAACCGGATAGTATAAGTACGCCAGCATTTGTTGTTGATGAGGGTCTGCTCAAACACAATCTTGCTATTCTCGCAGATATCAAAGAACAGACTGGCTGTAAAATACTCCTGGCCCTGAAATGCTTTGCCATGTTCAGCGTCTTTCCCTTATTGAAAAACGTTCTGGATGGTATCTGTGCCAGTTCACCCCATGAGGCCCGGCTTGGCAGGGAAGAATTTGGCAGAGAGGTACACTCTTTTGCGGCTGCTTACTCGAAAAATGATATTCTTGATCTGTCAGAGACCTCGGACCATCTCGTTTTTAACTCTTTCAATCAGTTAGAGAAATTCGGAAATATTGCCCAAGAAATTGCGTCTTCCCGGGGGAGACACTTGCAATTTGGCCTGCGAATTAACCCTGAACATTCGGAGGGTGCGGTACCGCTTTATGACCCTTGCGCTTCCGGGTCGCGCCTGGGAGTCAGGAAGGTGGATTTTCCGCAAAACAACCTTGACCAGGTAAGTGGGCTGCACTGGCATAACCTCTGTGAACAGGATGCTGATTGTCTGGAGAGAACAATTGGTGCCGTGGAAAAATCCTTCGGGCCTTATTTACAGCAGATGGAATATATCAACTTCGGTGGAGGGCATCACATAACGAGGTCAGGGTATAATAATAAACTGCTGGTTGAGTTGATAAACAAATTCCAGGACAGATGGGCGACTCAGGTTTACCTGGAACCAGGGGAAGCGGTTGCGCTTAACTGTGGGTATCTGGTGGTAACCGTTCTCGATATTATATCTGCAGATATAGATATTGCTATTATCGATTCTTCTGTTCCGTGCCACATGCCTGATGTTATCGAGATGCCTTATCGGCCGCATATTATAGGGTCAGGCGAGGTGGGCGATAAAAACCACAGCTATCGTATTGGCGGTATATCCTGTCTGGCTGGAGATGTGGCTGGAGAATATTCATTCGAGAAGCGACTTCAGGTCGGCGATAAACTTGTCTTTACGGATATGGCAATTTATACCATGGTGAAGACGAACAGCTTCAATGGCGTCCAGCTGCCGTCCATATTGCTCTATCACCCGGAACACGATGAGATGGAAACAATCCGCGAATTTGGCTATTCTGACTTTAAAACAAGGCTATCTTGATGGAGAGACTGGCAACACCTGATTTTTTAGCTTCAGAGCATGGAGTCAATACATTTGAAGATTCTCTGTTCCATGTAATTCCTGCTCCGCTGGAACAGACTGTCTCTTATGGCTCAGGGACGCAGGATGGTCCCCGGGCGATCCTCGGTGCATCCCAGCAGCTTGAAGTGTGGGATGGGGAATCGAAGCCCCTGGAGCTGGGTATACACACAACCAAGTTTATAGATTGCTCAACAACTGTTGAGAACGTTTTGCAGAAGATCAGGCGTAAAACGGCCATATCCCTTGCGGCCGGTAAAATACCTGTACTGCTCGGCGGTGAACATAGTGTCACTATAGGAGCACTCCAGGCTGTTAATGATGTTTTTGATAAGCCGGTCGGCTTGTTTCAGCTTGACGCCCATGCTGATCTTCGTGATTCATACGAAGGTAGTCGAAACAGCCATGCCTGCGTCGCTCGGCGTGCCCATGCCGACCTTGGTATGATGCTCTGTCAGTTTGGTGTTCGCGCACTTTGTGAGGAAGAGGTTCTTTACCGCCGTGAGCATGATATTGCTCACCTGGATGCAAAAATCTTTTACCAGGGAGGGGCAATAGATGATATTATACCCTCTGATTTTCCGGATAATATTTACTTAACATTGGATGTTGACGGTCTGGATCCATCAGTCATACGAGCAACAGGCACACCTGTTCCCGGGGGACCGGGATGGTACGATACACTTTCTGTTATCGAAAAGGTTATCAAAGGCAGAACCGTAATCGGGTTTGATGTAGTTGAGCTTGCGCCCCAGGAGGAGGATCAGGCATCATCATTTACTGCAGCTCACCTGGTTTATTCAGTTATGGGATTCATTCAGCGAAATCAAAATAAATAGCACCATTTTTAAAGAATGATGTGGGGAAGATATCGACTCATATCCTGGGTAATTAGTCCTGAGTCCTCACGGACAGAGATACCTGCTGCCTCATCGTCTACCAACCAACTTCCAATGAGAGTATAGTGTTCACCAAATTTAGGAAGTGTGTATGTGGCCTGATAGATGTAACCTTCAGAGCCATAAGGACCAGGTGATGTGACTACTTCTGATTTATTTCGAATGATCGAGATATTTGCGCCTTCACGAGAAAATATTGGTTTTTTTACCATGGAGTCGCAACCATCTGCCAAATGAAGTTCGTCCTCAAAGAATGCCGGCAGAATATTAGGTTGTTTGGGAAACATTTTCCACAGCATTGGCAGCAATGCTTTATTGGAAAGGATGCTTTTCCATGGTGGTTCAATCCAGCGAATATTGTTGATACCCAATAGGCCGGCAAACTCTTCCCGGAACATGAACTCCCAGGGGTAGAGCTTGAACATCCAAGAAACGACTTGGTCATGGAGGTCGCTAAAGTTTCCTTTCTTGTCACGACCGATATCTTCGACATAGACAAAATGTGTCGTTATCCCAGCAGCACTTGCACAGTCCTCAAGATATTGGACGCTTCCCCGATCTTCTTCTGTATCTTTGCAGCAGGTAAAATGGAGTTCGCGGTCAGGTGTGAGGGTTTGCAGGTCTTTAAATCGATTTATGAGTTTTTCCTGCAAACTGTTGAATTGATCTGAATGCCTTGGCAGCACGCCAGAGTCGACATTCTCTTTGAGCCATAGCCACTGCCAGAAACCAGTCTCATAAATACTGGTTGGGGTATCTGCATTGTTTTCGTAGAGCATCGCATGTCCATGGCCCGAGTAGGCGAAATCCAGACGCGAATACAGGCTTGGATCACCATTAACCCATGAATTTCGGACAAAATCCCAGTGGCTCTCCGGAATGCAGAATCTGCGCATGAGCTGCTCATCAGCAACCACCTTCTCAACGACAGCCAAACACATTTGGTGAACTTCCTCGGTTGGCGTTTCTAGATCATTTTCAATTTGTTGCAAAGAAAATTGATAATAAGCACGCTCATCCCAGTAACGCTCTCCGTGCATGGAGTGGAATTTAAAACCAAATTCATCGGCTTTAGCTTCCCAGTTTGGCCGTTCCTTGATAGGCATACGCAGCATATATTTATCCTCCCCAGCCGCGACTTTTCCCACCACCCCAGCTGGATTTAGCTGAAGCTACAGCACCAAAACCTCCACGACGAACCGTTCTTGTGACTGTTGGTTTGGTCTTCAGAGTGGATTTGCCGACGCGGTAAGACCTTTGCCCTGCTTTACCTATGACTGTGCCATCTGCAGTCATAATGCGGTTATGCTGCGAAGAGCGACGGTTGTTGTATCTATAGACCGGGTTGTATCCTGAGCCACCATAGGAGTTATTACCGGATAACATCTGACCAACCATAAAGCCAGTCATCATCGGCATAAAGACGCCGCCACTACGGCTTTGCCTACACTGCCCACTGCCGAATTCTGATTCACACTGAGCGTTGGAATTGTATTTCGGCCCGGTACGCTCAGCCTCGGCCTGTGCCTTTTGATAAGCAGCTTCGCACTCGCCGAGATTTAGCTCGGTTTTGGCGGCACAATCTTCAGGTGAGTTGACGACCGCGACTTCTTCCTGGTTGCTACATGATGCCAATGCAACGACAGCAATCCCCAGTGTCAGAGGGGCCTGGAGCAAACGTTTTTTTAAACCTTTTCTCATCAGGTCCAGGTCGATATGCTTGGTTCGCTTCATGATTGCCTCCTTTAATAGGTCATGCAGGCAGCGTTCAACAAGCCGACGGCGATAGTGGTTGCAGCCAACATAATGCCAGCGCTGATTTCATTTGCTTCGATGCGTGCAATGATGGAACGCATAAAGCCAAAGCGAACAAGTGCAAAAGCAAGCGATTGTGCAACAAATGCAACTACACCCCAGGTGGCAAAATCAACCAGTGACACTGAATTGGCAGCAGCACCACTCAGAGCGATGGCAAAGCCCAGTATTGCACCACCAAATCCAATGGCAGCAGCAATGTTTTTTTCTTCCTTGATGAGCTTCCACTCATCGTGGGGGGTGATAAATTTATAAACATACTTAAAGATCACCAGAAAGAGCAGTGACAATCCAAAATATAACCCGAAATGAAGAATACTTGTTAGTAAAGTGTTGTTTTCCATAAGTTATCCATGAATAGTTAATTGAGCAGGGGTTAAGGTGATTCCAGTGCTCAGAACAAAGCAGCGACTCAAATTACCGGACTCTTCTTCTTTCTCCTCCGCAGCTAATAACAGAGATTCCGTCTGACCACCAGAAATGGGCCTCTCAAAAAGCATAGTAAACTGATCAGTCATAGAGAACTCACCTTCATCGTCATAGGTCTTTTCTGCCATATGTACCGGATTGTGATATTCACTGACTGATGTCCAAACACGACCATAGGTGTACCCTTCAAGTTCATAGGTGGCTGTCCCGATTTCGAAATTCAGAAGCCGGTCCCAAATGGCTTGAGAACCGATATCCCGGGTGTCATAGAAGTGAAACAGTTTTACGTCAACTACATGTTCTTCTGATCTGCCACCTTCAGCAATCACTTGCAAAAAAGCATCATCGTCGGTGTAGAATCGAAATACCCAAGTACCGTCAAGGTCAACTATGCCAGCAGATTTGATGATCTGTGTCGAAGCACAACCATCAATAACTAAATCATTTGACGTGAGCTTGAGAAGTAAGGGATCAATTTCAAAACTGCCGCCCAACCGCAGCCCTACAATGGATGGTGCCTCAAAATTGGTTTTTTTTTGTTTTTTACCGAACAACTTGCTTAACATAATAACCTCTTAACGAACGCCGCGGTAAGTGAAGACTCCAGATTAACCTTTCCTGGCAGCAAGAATTTGCGCCAATTTATCGTTACCCTTCACTTCTCCCCCAGCCTGAATGCCTGCAGCTTTGAGTTTGGCATCGAGGCTACTGCCACTCTCTTCATTTGCAAGCTCATCTGCCGCCGCAAGCTCAGCGTTACGTTGCTCCTGTTTGGCTTTTATGCGTTCAAGACTGTCCAAAGCTGTTTTAACCTTGCTGTTCGCCCCCATGTGACTTGCTGATACCGCTACTTGAGCTTTTTGGACTGATTCAGTTGCTTTTACCTGATCTATCTGTTGCTCCATGCGACGAACACTGGTCTTGGCTTTGCTAATGTTGGCTTTCAGGGCTTTTTCAGATGACAAAAAGCCATTAAGCAGACTTTGCTCCGTCTCAAAATTTGCCTCTTGATCTGCAACGCGCTCAGCACATTCGATTGCTAAGGCATCATCGCCCTTTTCACTCGCTGCAATGGCGTGATTGGTATAGGTCTCAACATCTGCTTTCAATGCATTAACCTTGTTTTCAGCCAATTTCCGCTTGGCCATAATTTTGGTCAGGTTCTCATCACAGGCCTGGAGTTCTTTTTTAGCTTCACGTAACTCTTGATCGAGGATCCGGATTGACTGCGTGTCAACAGCAGCTTCAATACCTTCGTTTGTAGCTCCTCTCAATGCGGTCCAAAGTTTTTTGAGGCTCATGCTGCATTCTCCTTAATGAGGTGATCTTTATACAGTTCCATAAATTCACCAACGTTGGCGAACAGAGTCTCGATTTCTTCTATGATCACGCTGCCCTTACTGTCGACAGACAAGGAACCAAAGGCTGTGTAGAAATCTTCACCACCAATGGCATTGATACAGATGGTGGTTAAAGGCAGCAAGTGGTGCGTTCGAAGAATCAAGTCATTCATTGTTGCATTGTCAGTAACCTTGGAAGCTGGGAAGAGTGTTGTCTCAGCGATAATCTGTTGCTCGCCTATGTAAATATAGGCATCTATCCCTTCATCGTTAGTAATGGTAAGGCATTCGCCTTTTTT
>Ga0307988_1000411_pt1 | contig 30221 bp, 21 predicted proteins | sample EllFjometagen183_FD_203166 | JGI IMG/M metagenome (GOLD analysis project Ga0307988, IMG submission 203166) | Marine microbial communities from Ellis Fjord, Antarctic Ocean - #183 | ecosystem: Environmental > Aquatic > Marine > Unclassified | place: Southern Ocean | collected 2014-10-08 | reverse complement strand
TTTTAGCATTCATGTATAGCATACATATGCTATATAGTAGAAAATGTCAAACTATTTTTTCTAAAAATAAAAAAATATTTCGGTGAAGAGTTATAAGATCGGTGAAGGGACTTTTTCGACAGTCTCACGGGTTATGTTAACTATTTTTGACTCAGCAAAAGTTAAGGTTATTATCGCTAATGTTGACTTTTGGGGACCGCTAAATTGTTAAGGATACCTGCAGTAATCTTAACTTTTTCAACCTGCCTAATCATTCCCTTTAAATATTTTCACTGAGCATCCCCAGATCATATAGGTGTATACCCCCAGAAAAAATGAGTGTTTCAGCTCATGGACTCCCAGATGACAGGGGTCATGCCAGGTCACACACTTTTTTTGTCCATTTTTAAATTTGATCTTTCCCTCTTTTATCAACTTTTCATAATACTGAGAAGTATGATAAACTTTTGGCTTCAACTCTGGTACGCCGGGTATCTCTTTATAGTCCACATTGAGAGATCTGTAACAGCCCGGACAGAAAGTAACTATTTCTTTTGCTCCGGTATTATTAAGAAATTCTATGTTTCGTGTTGCAAGACTGATAAAAGTTTCCCGGTCTCCGATTCTGGCCACCGGACTTCCGCAGCAGATCTCTTTTTTACCCAGCATGCCGAGGTCTGTTCCTGCAGCAAGCATTATCTTAGCAGTGTTTTGTGCAACGTGCCACTGTGTATTATCAAAAGCAACCGTGCATCCTACAAAAAAAAAGGGTTTCTGCTTTTTTTTATCTACATCTTTAATTTCCAGTTTTTTTGCCCACCGGTCACGCTGGGTACGTGGCTGCATCCATGGATTGTCATAGTTCTTAACGCTTTTAATGAGTCCTTTATGTTCCGGCATGGGTCCGACCCCATCCCGGACCAGTTGGGCACGCAACGTTTCATTCACCTGAAGCGGTTCTTTAGGATGAATCCCTGCCGGAAGCATCGCTTTTAACTGGTGTTTTTCCAACTCATCCTGAAGCTGGCGTGCAGTTACGCCCGGTTCGATTACACAGTGCCAGTTGCTTTCATTTACTTCCAGAATCTTATTCATCTTTGACAGATCCATTAGAATGCCGCCATCTTTAGGTATTGCAGCGCCGTGAAAATTCAGGCCGGAGCTGAAGGGGACTATCGGGGTATTCATTCGGTTACCGTATTTTACGATTTTCTGTACCTGTTCAACGTTTTGCAGGAATGCAACGATATCGAGACTTCGGGGCTGGTCAAAACTCTGATCACATGAATATTTTTTAATTATTTCTGTGTTACTTAAAATATTTTCCTGACCAAGGAAGCTTTCGAGGTCTGACTTCGGTCACAATGGTTGTGTCTTTATATAAGCACCATGTTGTTTAAATAGTGGGTAAAAAGCAAGATGGGTCCAGCAAAACCCACAACATTAAGCAATTGATGACGGTGGTCATATAGTCCGCTGATGGGGGTTATTTTTTTGTATTTTTTTGTTTGACATGGTTCTACATTTTTGCTAAATCGAATAAAACTTAATTTTATTATCCACAAAAAATTAAAACAATAATAATTCATGGAGGCAAATATAAAACTTAGTTAATTAATAAAGTATGTTTAAAAAGCAACAAACAGACCGATTGTTTGATCTGTTTGTCTTTATATATGATCACATCATAAACCAGATATGGGGAAAAGGTGTAAAACTTTATATGCACATAAAAGGAGTCTCTTATGAGGAACAAGAAATTAAAGGTTTTTGTTGTCGTAGCTGTTTTATTTCTGACATTCTGTAGTCTGCTTGGCGCAACAGAACTTCCAGTAAAAAAGGATGGGGGTGTTAGTCTGGATGAGTATTGTGCTCAATTTAAAAAGTCATCAATAACTGATGAGGCGTATTTAAATCGGATACAGCAGGAACGTAAACAATATGGTATTTCTGCTAGGGAAATTCAGGTTGCTAATCTTTATTACATGAAATTTATGCAGCTGAAGACCTGGAATGTTACCTTTGCCAGACTGCCCCTGCTCAGAGAAGACGGTCAGGTTCGAGAAAGGGTGGTCACGCGAAAACAAATAACCCTGCCGCTGAAAACTGGAATAGAAACAAAAGCAATATTTTCATTTCTTTCACCGAATGAAGTCCGGGGAATGAAAGCCTTAACCGTTTCATATTATGACCCGGAGAAGGAAAGTGATTACTGGATGTATCTGCCTTCCCTGCGGCGGATAAGACGTATTTCAGCTGCCGACCGTGATGACTCATTTTTTGGATCAGACTGTACCTGGGCAGATGCTGCCGATATAAAGGTCGATGAGGAAAAGCACCGGATTGTAGGTGTTGAGAAATATCCGATTAAATGGGATGAAAATATTTATGTTGAACCCCATCCTGAAGCCTGGGAGCATGTTTATGTAAAAGATTGCGCTGCTACGGATAAGAGCCGCGATGATTGTGAAGGTATAGATCATAACTTTTCTTTCAAGGATAAATTTCCTCTGAGTCCGGGTAAAAGGCCAAGGCTAGACAACCTGGGGCCTGAATGCTATGTCGTTGAGAGCATCCCTCAATGGCCGACTTACTATGCTAAAAAAATTACCAGATATCATAAGGAACATAAATTTGCATTAAGTCAGGACTACTATGATGAAAAGGGCCGTCACATAAAATATTTCCACCGGGCATGGATAAAAATAGGAGAAATACCGGGTCAGGAAGGGCCAATATGGTCAATCAGTTGGTGGTTTATTAGAACGCTTACAACGGGACACGAAACATTTCATGATATTATCACTCAGGAGGGAAATCCACCCATAAAAGAACATTATTTTACTCAATCTTATATGCTGAGTACCGGACGTTAGAGTTATTTTCTCAAAATGCTTAAAATAAATATTTTAAACATTCGAATAATAAGAGACAAAAAAACTATCCAAGCATAAAAATGGGGAATAATCATGAAAATAATGAATGCCAGAAAAACGGTACGAACCGTTTGTATGTTGGTTATGATGAGCTGCTGTGCAGAAAACAGCAGCGCACTTGAAACAGGCATACCGAATCTTGAAGTCTGGGGCTATATTCAGAATGAAACGGCGATTCATACGACGTCAAACCATGGATTGAAAAATATCTTTGAAGACAGCTATGTTGCCCCTGCCTTGGGAAGTCATCCGGCTGCACCTATTATAAATGGGCTGTCGCGTCAGAACACCGTCGATCACAGCGGTTCCTTAATGAAATTTGAAAACACTTTCAATCTTAAAGCGCTATACCGTCTGGTTGATACGTATGATCGCAGGATTACATTATTTTCTCGATTTTATTTGCTCTATGATAGTGTCTATAACATGGAAAATGATATCGGGTATCGTGGTGGCGGACTTCCAGGAGCAATGCGGGGCAGTGGTGACCCCCGGCACGGGTACCGGGATGATTTCAATAATAATACATTTAAGCGCATTGTAAGAGAGCTCTACCTTGACATCAATACGCCCGCACTGGATATTCGAATCGGTAAACAGATGATTGTGTGGGGTGAAATTGATGGATTCAGGCTGCTTGATCTGGTCAATCCCTTTGATTTTCGGGAATTTATTCTTGACGATTATGAGGATAGCCGCATACCCCAATGGAGTATTGATGTTAAATGGCGCTTTATGCCGTCAAAGCCGGATCAGTTTCTGGAGTTTGTTTTTATTCCTGATTTTGAGGCCAATCAGATTATGAGGGAGGGGAGTCAGTGGGAAGCCGATGAACTTAAGATTTATCAAGCCGGCATAAGAGCGTTTCAATATGTTGATGATTTTGATGTCTTTGGGCCAGATTATCATTTTAAAAATAATTATTCCAACCCCGGACAGTCTATTAAAAATGCAAATATGGGTGTGCGTTTATCCGGAGTCGCTCAGATGAAACATGGAGCCCTTGCCTATTCTTTCAGTTATTTTTATACCTGGGATGCCAGCTGGGCGCCGTTTGTCAAGGGATGGTATATGCCTGGTGTCGGCAATGTTTCGTCTCATAACCAGATACCCGGCACTACAGATCAATTTCTTCTTGCCCCAACGACCATTGAGCGGAAACATACCCGCAACCATATTTTTGGCTCAACCTTTAATAAGGTTGTCGGCACCTGGCAGTTTCGGGGAGAGTTGGCTTATACGTTGAATAAGTACACGGGGGTTGATCCCTTACGAACCGGTCGGTCCGGGCAGGATTTCCAGAAAAAGAAAGACACGGTGGATTACTGTATTGGCTTTGACAAGAATGTTTTTACAGATGTTTTCCTCAGCGGTCAGATGATACAGAGTATTGTATTGAATGCTGATAAATATATGGTCAAGGGGCTCTCTCTCCGTGAGCGCCGTTCAGTAAATACCTTTTTTACCTTCGTGATTCAAAAACTGTTTAATAATGATCAGATGGGGTTTTCGTCGCTTATTGCATATGGAACAGAAGGGGAGTGGTGGATTAACCCGAAGATATGGTGGGAGGTAACACAAAATATTAAGGCGACGCTTGCTGCCCAGATATTTGAAGGTAATAATTATGATACTCTGGGACAGATGGATGACAATGATAATATATTTATACAATTAAAATATAGCTTCTGATAAACGGATGTTTTAATAAACCGCGAACTCAAAATGTAGATGGTTATAACAATGACGAAGAAAAAGACTAGCCGGATTATTGCTGAAAATATAATCAGGTTTAGAGTACCAATGCTTTTACTTGTCTTAGGTGTCTCCGCTTTCTTTATTTTCTGTTTTTCAGGGATTGATGTTATTACCAACCTTGATGATTTTGCTCCGACAGGTCATCCCTATGTGAAGGTGCAGAAGCTTATGGAGAAGTGGTTCAAGGGCGGTAATATGATACAGATTGAAGTCAGGGTTAATGAAGGAGATATCATTAATCCTGTAACGCTGAATAAAATATTAGCGATTAATCGGGACCTTATGTTTTTGGAAGGAATCATCGTTGCCAGACTACATTCAATTGCTGACTGGAAAGTAAAGATGACCAAGGGCTATCCCGGCGGGTGGAAGACACAGAGATTACTTACCATGGTCCCGGAGACTGACTTGCAGAAACAGGAACTCCGGGAAGCTATTTTGAGTGATGAGCTTATATACGGTCAGTTTGTTTCTCACGATTTGAAATCAGCACTCATAAGGGCTGATTTCAAGGAGGATATCAGCTATAAAAAACTCTTTAAGGAATTAACGGATATCATTGAGAGCCAGCGTGACGAAAATACGGTTATCAATCTGTCGGGCCGTCCGGTAATGCTGGGGTGGATTGATCTTTATCAGCACAAACTGGTGCCCCTGTTTTTTGTGTCGCTTCTGGTTATGGCAGTGCTTTTGTATATGGCATTCAGAACAGTTGCCGGTGTGGTTCTGCCGATTTCGGCTGCACTTATTTCAGTATCCTGGGGTTTGGGTTGTCTCGCTCTCCTGGGCTATCAAATGGACCCAATGGCAGCTGTTATTCCCTTTCTGGTTCTTTGTATCGGCATAAGCCATTCAGTTCAGGTGGTCAAGCGCTATTATGAAAATTGCGCAAAAGGTCGAACCTCAAAGGATGCCAGCATTGAATCCATAACTGTACTGCTCGCACCGGCCACTGTCTCGGTTACCACGGATGCTTTTGCATTTTTCACTATGGTTGCTGTAAAGATTAAAATGGTAAAACTTCTGGCTGTTATCGGGACAATTTCGCTGGGGAGTATCATTTTTATGGTGCTTATATTCCTGCCGATATGTTTTTCGTTTATGCCGACACCGAAAAAAATCAGGCCAATTTGGCATGAAGACTATAACGAAGGAATGCTGTCTAGATTTTTAAATTTTGTGTCGTATCAATCAACACAAAAACGGGGAGCCTGGATCTTTATGGGCCTGCTGATTGTTCTGGTGATATTTGGTGCCATCGGTGCGAGTAAAATGCAGATCGGCGGTCAGGCACCAGGTGCAGGCGCGTTTTATTCTAACTCTCCCTATGCGGTCCAGACAAAGGATATTGGCAAACGATTTCCAGGCGCCATTTCCTGTTGTATGATCATCGAAGGTAGCGAGGAAAATGTGATTCAGAAACAGGAAGTTCTCAGGGACATTGAAAGTCTACAGGATTATTTGAACGAAGATCCGAAGGTGGGCGGCAGCTTGTCTATGATCGATTATCTGAAACGTATGAATGTAGTTATTCATGATGGAGATGAGCGTTATTATCATCTGCCCCGCCTTGGAGATCCAGACCTGGGATATTACGAGGATGTTGATATGGTCAAGCGGGCGGTTGGTGAATATTTGTTTTTATATAGTCTTGGAACTGCCGGTGAATTTGATTTCCTTCTGGACTATGAATATAAAAAAACAAACATAAGTCTTTTTCTGAAAGATATGGAAGCCTCAACCATTAAGCGGATTATTAATAAGATAAAAGGCTATGTTGCAAACAACTGGAAAAGCAAAGATGTCACTGTGCATATAGCCGGTGGTCTGGCCGGTGTTGTAGGGGCCATAAATGAAGAGTTGGCCTCGGGTATGCTGGAAAATATGCTGCAGATATCCGCCATAGTTTTTATATTTTGTGCAATTCTGCTTCGTTCTATCGTGGGAGCCTTACTGATCCTTGTATCGCTGTTTACCCGTGTTATCGTATGTTACGGCGTGATGGGGTTTTTTAATATTCCGCTTACGCTCTATACCATGCCGGTCGCATCTTTGGGCATCGGAATAGGGGTTGACTATGTGATTTATGTTATTCTCCGTATGCAGGAGGAGCTTGCTTGTGAAGGAAACAATTTTCAGATCGCTAGCCAGAAAGCGCTGAGAACAACCGGACGGGCCGTTGTTTTTACGATGATGGCAGTTGTGCTGGGCTGTTTGATCTTTCTTTTCTCACCGCTGAAGTTTCAGATGGAACTGGGTATTATGCTGGCTACAATTATTTTTCTGAACGGACTTGGATCGCTTATTTTTATTCCTAACCTTATTTTTCTTACAAAGCCTAAATTCATGTACCGGTTTAATAAAAACTAATCAGGATGGTGTTATAATGACGAAATGGTTTGCAGCGAACAGATTAAAGACAGGGACCTTTGGAATAGCTTTAATAATATTAATTGTTTCTATGGCTGCGATCGGTTGCCGTAAAGATTCGTCTGTCTCACAGAAGGGAAAAGAAAATCAAAAAGGATTGCCAATGGATATGGTTGTAATTAATGCCAGCCTGTTTGGCGTCAGTTTCGTTGATGTTCAACATGGATGGGCAGTGGGAAAATCCGGAACAATCATTGCTACAGATAATGGCGGTAAGAGCTGGGAAACCCAAAAAAGTAATACCCGTTACCATTTGTATGCCGTCTTTTTTAAGGATCTGCAAAAAGGCTGGGCTGCGGGTGAAAATGGGATTATTCTTGGTACTGATAATGGGGGACAAAAATGGGTTGTGCAGGATAGTGGTGTTTCCTTAAATCTAAGAAAAATATATTTTACGGACTTAAAGAGAGGATGGGTTGCAGGTCACCAGGGAACCTTATTGAAAACAGAGGACGGCGGCATGACCTGGAAGAAATCAAAGGAGATTCAGAAACTCCTGGGAGTCTATGATCGTCAATTTCTTCCATCACTGATCAGCCTTTATTTTTCTGATGAAGTTCATGGCTGTGTTGTGGGTCATCCGGGTGTCATCCTTACTACCAGTGATGGCGGGGCTACCTGGAAACGGCAATTAATTGATACGGAAGAAGTTTTAACGGGAGTTGCGTGCTTTGATCGTTCGCATTGCTTAGTAATAGGTGCAAACGGTGTTATTTTCAATTCTGTTGACGGCGGTGCGAGCTGGGAGTCTCTGCCCAGTCCGACTGAAAATAAAATAAATGATATCGTAATGATGGATCAAAATCGTGGTGTTGCTGTTAGCTATGCTTCGATCCTGTCAACTACGGATGGTGGTAAAAGCTGGAAATCATGGAAGATCGGTATGTCCCGCTGGCTCTATTCTGTCAGTTTTCCTGACAATCTTCACGGTTGGGCTGTCGGGGATTCAGGAACTGTTTTAGTAACAGAAGACGGTGGGAACACGTGGATCATTCAAGCTGTCAAGGTTGTGTCAATAGAATAAAGGATTATGAGTCTTAACTGTCCAATTAATACTCATACTTATGTAGAATCAGCCTAAGTAGTACAGGTTGGACTTATAATAGAACTGGCAAGATAGATTATTAAAAAATGTTATAAATATTATCATGGCTGGAAGTGCTATAAGCAATAAACTAACAAAAGCAAGAGTCTACCTAATATATAAGTTATACCTATGAAATAAATAAGTCAAACAACTGATCAATAACCAACAGGGGGGAACGAAACATGAATTTAAAAGAAAATTGGGCAGATATCCAAAATTTTTTCAAAAAAGCACCTCGTTGTGCAATCGCAACAGTAAATGAGAACGGTTCTCCTAATATCACGCCAATAGGCTCTCTTTGTCTTCGTGATAATCAGACTGGTTACTATTTTGAGGAATTTTCGCAGAAGATGCCAAAGAATTTTGAACACAATAATCGTATTTGCGTTTTAGCCGTCAATCCCGGCATGATATTTTGGATGAAATCGTTCTTTAAGGGCCTATGCCCTTCCACACCCGGACTCCGGATTTACGGAACAGTTGGTGAGCGCAGGATAGGTTCAGAAGAAGAGATAGCGTCCTTTCTGGATCGTGTAAAGAGACTCCGGAAAAGGAAGGTTCACGAAATTCTCTTTAAGAACATGAAACATCTTCGTGAAATAAATTTCGATTCATTTGAACCAGTCACTCTTGGTTCTATGACGCAACATTTGTGGAAAAATTAATTGTGTGGAAAAGCTGGTATAACAACTCGCTGGAACAGACGCGATTAAAGCTGCGTGCGTCTCAGCTCCAACGTTACACATAACCATTCGTAACCTTAACAAAACCTAAAGTCAACAGTTCGTGCCATAATCTTAATTCTGTTTTCTCTGAAAAGGATTCAAGGTTACTTCAGGTTATCTTGATTATTTTAAAAAAAAGTCCTCCAAAGAAATTTATTCAATATTACCTATGATTATGTTAACAATTTAGGAAGATAATTATTTAAGGTTATTATCGCTACTGTTGACTTTTAAGGTATGCTGAAAAGTTAATGTTATCTGTAGTAATGTAGACACCAGTATGATTCGGATTTTGCTTTTATCCATAACTACCATATCTCTCAAGAATAAGTAATAATTTCAGATTTATTTTATATGGGGAAAATAGATTCTCTCTTAAATTCCGAGTAAACAAGGAGTTATTTAACATGCTTAATAAACTGAAAACACGACATAAAATATTTTTAGGATTTAGTGTCCCAGTGCTTCTGATGATGGTAGTGGCCTTTGTTGTGTATGTAAATATTGCCGGATTGGTTGAGACAGTTAAAGGGGTTAAACATACGCATCACGTTATAGCAGATGCCCAAGAGTTGGGGAAGTTGATTGTGGACATGGAGACAGGAGAAAGAGGTTTTCTCATTACAGGCAAGAAAGAATTTCTTACTCCGTACGAAAAATCTATGGGGCTTTGGGATAAAAAAATAAAGCATCTGAAAAATTTTATTAGTGATAATTCAGAACAAGTATTGCGCATAGAAGAGATCGATGGTCTTGCTAAGCAGTGGCTTAAGATCGCGGCTCAACCAGAAATTGCTGCCCGAATTGAAAGTTACGAAACAGGGGAAGGATTGGCTAATGTAGTTACCATGGTCAGCGCAAGAACGGGAAAAAAAATAATCGATGCTATTAGATTGAAGCTTGATAAATTTATAAAGGTTGAGGAAGACCTGATGGAAATCCGAGAGTTGAAATCTCAAAATGTGGCCTCAAATACGATACTTGTAACTATTCTAGGAATTGCCTTCACGATTCTTTTTGCATTTTTTTCATCATTACTGATTTCCGGTAATATCGCTGGCGGTCTTAAAGCACTTATCAATAAAACAAGGGAAATTTCCAGAGGAAACCTCACCGGAAATGTCAAGATCAAGGTCAAAAGCGATGATGAAATCGGTCAGCTGGCTGATGCTTTTAATATAATGAGTAGCGAAGTGTTATTAAGAGAGGATAAATTAAAAGGTTCAAACGAACAACTGGTTAGTACAATGAAAGGCTTAAAGGGATCCCAACAGCAACTCCAAAACCTTATAGACACCTCACTTGATCCCATAATTATCGCCGATTCAACAGGGCATGCCACAAAACCCAATAAGTCATTTATGGCAATGATTGGACTCTCAGAAGAAGAAATCATCGGCAAGCATATGTCTCTGTTTGCTCCTATAGAGCCGGGAGTCTATGAAACTTCCTTCGGCGACTTGGTAGAAGTTGGAGAAGATTTTTTTGAGGCAGTCGAAGGATCAATCACCACACTTTTTGAGACAGGAAAATTAATAGATAGAGTTTCTTATTATATGACAAAAGATAATAAAATTATTCTGACTACTGAAAACATTGTTTTTTTGCGCAATGAAGAAGGAGAGGTGAGCGGGTCTTTTGCAATAATTCATAACATCACTAGACAGAAAAAAGCAGAAAAGGAATTAATTAAAGCCAAAGAAAAAGCTGAAGATGCAAACCAGGCCAAAGGTAACTTTCTTGCCAATATGAGTCATGAGATAAGAACTCCGATGAATGGCATTATTGGATTTACCGAGATGTTGTTGGATACGAGCTTAAATGCTGAACAAAAAGACTACACCCAAACCATTAATCAAAGCGGGGAAGCATTATTATTACTTATAAACAATATCCTCGATTTCAGTAAAATTGAAGCAGGTAAAATAGATGTTGATGAAATTGATTTTGATTTGGAAGTGCTGGCATATGATGTTTGTGAACTTATACGACCGCGCATAGAAAAAGGGGAAGTAGACGTTCTCTGTAAAATTGCAGATGACCTTCCTGCACTCATTAAAGGAGACCCAACCCGCTTAAGACAGGTGCTGATTAACCTTATGGGCAATGCCGCTAAGTTTACCAAGCATGGTGAAATTGAATTGTCTCTTGATATAGATCAGGAAAAAGACGAACGTTACTTATTGCATTTAAAAGTGAGAGATACAGGAATCGGCATTCCAGCAGATAAGGTCGAAACCATTTTTGATTTGTTTCAGCAGGCAGACACATCAACCACGCGTGAATATGGTGGAACTGGACTGGGACTTTCAATCTGTTTTAAACTTGCCCAGTTGATGGAGGGCAATATTTGGGCTGAAAGCAAGCAAGGCACTGGCAGTACGTTCCATTTCACAGCCTGGTTAAAACAGGCTGAAAGTAAAACCAGAGAACGAATTATACCCTCAGAGATAAGGGGGAAAAAGGTTCTTATTGCAGATGATAATCAAAACAATCTTACTATTTTAAAAGATGTTCTTGAAAAAGCAGAAATGAAGGTGGTTGCCTGCTCAAACGGAAGAGATGCTGTCGAGTCTTTAAATCACTGCAATCCGTCTCCTTTTGATATAGCAATTCTTGATATAATGATGCCGGAAATGACCGGCTATGAAGCGGCCAGAAAAATCCGTTCCCAATTTGACAAAAGTTTACCGTTAATAGCATTTTCATCCTCAATAGAAGGCAGTTCCAAAAAATGTGCCGATGCAGGTTTTGATGGTTTTTTACCAAAACCAATAAATCGGGTTAAACTTTTGAAAATGATGGCCCGGTTGTTAGGCTCTGCCACTAGTGAACACCAAAACGTAAATAACATTGTAACTCAACACTCAATGCGTGAAGAAGCAAAGCTGTCCGTTTCAATACTTCTAGCTGAAGACAACCCTGTTAATCAGAAATTGGCTACTAACCTGCTGAAAAAAGCCGGTTACAGTGTGGAGGTCGCTGACAACGGACGCAGGGCAGTTGATCTATATTGCGAAAAGCCGGATGCGTTTGATGTAATATTAATGGATGTGCAAATGCCTAAACTTAATGGTCTAGAGGCTACCAAGGAATTGAGGAATAAAGGTTTTAAGAAAGTCCCTATAATCGCAATGACGGCCAACGCGATGAAAGGTGATAAGGAGATATGCCTAGCGGCTGGAATGAATGATTATATTGCAAAACCAATTAAGCGTGAGATTGTCTTTAAAGTATTGAACAAATGGGTTATTGAAGGGGAGCGTCCTCCTTTATGTGAAGGTGATAGTACCGTTGCATAAGAACAAAACTCATAATAAATGAAGGGTAAATATAGTTCACATAACCATAAGTAACCTTAACAAAACCCAAAGTCAAAGTTACGTACCAAACTGTTGAATCTGGCAAAAGTTCATGTTACTAAAGGTTATCTTAACTAATCCTCAGCATATATTCACCTCTCACAACCATTCTAAGACTCCCTGCCGATAGGACAGTCCGCTCAGGTAATTAGTTAACAGGTTGATTGCTCTCCCACTAGAAACGAATTATGTTGGCATCATCCTCTAATTCATTAATCTTCTCAGCCAAGATCTTACTTCATCCCCATTGAGCTTGCAGCTTTCTCAGCAACTTCTACAAGGGGTTTTAGTCCCAATCCATTTTTTCTAATCAGTACCCGCATTTCTTCTGCAAGTTCAATGTGGTTTGGCACATTTCGATATTCCTTTTTGACAAACTCAAAAATTATGGGGTTTAGGATTTCTTGAACTTCTTCTTTGTCGTTAACTTCATAAAAATCTGCGCAAGTTAATTCAATCATTTTTCTTCTCCTTTTTTTGAAGTGTTGTTTATAAATATATTTATGTCTTACTACCTGCCAACATGTGTCTGTATATGACTGTTCATTTAAAGCTTAAACTCATTTTGGGACGCTTTAACAATATATCTGTTTGTTTAGGTAATGGTTTAACAGGTTGGATAATAATTCAGTAGAGACGAATTTAAAAAGTGTTAAGAAAGAAAGCAAATTACTTTTTACAAAAGCACCTGCGATTGCTAAATTAATATTTAATGTTATTTTAAAATTAATAAATTATTTTTAGATTAAGAAATTTTAACTAAAATTAATCTGAAATCCAGAATAATATCAACCATATAACTCGAAAGATTAATAAATTAAAAATAAATTATATAAAAATATTTTTAAGAAAAATTATATATATTATATAAAATATATTTTTAATAAAGTTTCAGAAAATACATTAATCTTTTAATCTAGGTTGTAACCTATTCATATTATTCCATTTTCTTCACAATTAAGATCTTTATAAATTAATCTTCTTATTAATCTAGAGCTGCAATAATATTAACCATTAATTATTATTACGAATAAATATTTATTTTTATCAATCGCAGGTGCTTTTGTAATGGTCACCTTCGATCTTTTCAACCAAAGGCAACCTCTTATTTTATTATTTTCAATTTATGCTTAAGCAGTAAGTTCAACATTAAAGATACAAATTTGATTTCCATCTTTAGTTGATTTATCAACCTGATAACCATTTCTTTCAAGAATTTTTCTAAAAGAAGTCTTCTTCTCAAATGATTTTAAACCTTCTTTTTCAATGTATTTCTTGTAAGCCTCATGAGCTTCTCTCAGTCTAACTTCATTGCTATTTGTAACTTTTATTAATTTTTCAGATGCAAACATAAGCACTGCTTCACTATCCAACATGTACTGCTGTTTAAAGTTTTCCATTGAATGAGATTCCTGAAGTTTAAAATCCTTACCTCGTAATTTCCTATAACCTTCCAATGCCCAAGTAAATATACCAGGCAATTCTTTTCTTAATTTCTCCCGTAAGTGAACATCCATTTCTTCTTTTGTGAATGTCTTTAAAAACTCAATAATATAAATTCTTCGCCACATCCCATGTGAATTGTCATCAATCACTGGATTATCATTCATTGCAAGAAAGTGTTTCGCATAAGGTCTAAACTTAACTGGTGATTTGTGTGGTTCTCTTGCAGATATTAAATCACCAGCCGTAACTTGCTTAATAATATTTGATGCAATTCTTTTCTTATGTGGCGTTTCACCAGACACATTGATCATTTTATTACAAAGCTCAAAAAGATAATATTCATCTGACAATGAATCCAGACTGATACTGCAGGCATTATGTTCACCAAATAAATCAGTCAAAACATCTGTTAGGACTGATTTCCCATTGCTTCCGTTACCTATGAGGAAAAACAATGCTGGCATTGGAATGCTTTTATGTAAGACATAACCAACCGCTTCCTGAACAAAATTAATTGTTGAGATGTCAGACATAAACACCTCATCAAGATACTTTAAAAATCTCGGACATTTAGCATCTGGGTTATAGTCATATAAAAGAAGATTGGTAGTAAATATATCTGATGTATGAGGCTGAAGTCTTTCTTCGGCTAAATTGTAAAGACCATTTTGAAGAGTAAGATAACTGAGTTGATCATTAAAAACCTTGCTTGAGCTTTCAATTATAGACCCTGTTGCAAAATGCAGAAAGTCACTAAAAGCCTGTTTAGTAAAAAGCTTTCTATAACCACTTAATTCTAACTCTTTCTGGCATATTGAATTTAACTCACTCAATTTACATAGGTCAAAGCACTTACCGTTATATCGGTAAAAGATATCATCAATTTGTTTAATTTTAAATTTTCTCGTTATGTGTTCCTGATATTTTAGAGAGTCAAGTTTAACGATGTTTCGATCCGTTTTATTTAATGCTCCTGAGATAAATATGGGGTTTTGCCTTTCATCTTCTGTCAAGTTTGACATTTCGCTAGCTTGTTTGATATTATGTTTTAAGTACCTTTCAGGATCATTGTGTTCTTTATATTTTTCTCCAATGGAATATCTTTCAAATATATTTTTGATTGCACCATCACCAAACCCTTTATTTACAAGTGCTAAAATAACTGCCATATCAGCTTCACTTCGGGACGCATATGTACCATCATTCCCATTAATTATAAGACCCTTAATTTTTTCAGAAACAGGTATATTATCAATTGATTCGTCCCATTCATGTTTCTCAGTTTCATGATGCGTCTGGTTTATATCATTAGTAATTATCTTTTCATCTGGCATACTTGTATGCATGAAATATGGGATAATTATTTCAAGATCTTCCCAGGTGTATATTTTATCAGTTAATGTAATAATATTTACAGGTCTTGAATTGTTTTTAAGTTTATAATTATAGGTACCTGGAACCCGAAGAACACGGTCTATATTATGTGTTCCTGAATCACCTCCTAAAGCTCCACAGAATTCTTTATTAATGTTTTCAATGTATTTCACATCATCTTCAGTTTTTATTTTAAACAGGCTACTATAAACCCAATAACAATGAAATCCACCTCCACTATGAACGACAAGTGTTGGTTGAAAATAAAAATTATTTATTACATTCAAGGCATCATCATATGTCTTATGTAGCTGCATTTTTTTATGGCCATCTAGCCCATAGTCAATTTCTGCATGGAATGCTGATATGTATCTAATATTTTCCTTTTTACCTCTCTGTCCAACACGAAGATTTACACCAAAATAAACATCAATGTTATTATTACATAGTTGATATGACTTATTTACCGCACCATCCACGGTGCTAAAAAAATAGCTTTGTGCTTGCTGTTTTTTGGGAAAAACCCTGATCTCAATTTCTCCGCAATTCTGTTTTAAAGCTTCTCCAAACATTGTCTCAAAAAATCCTGCTACATCATTCTGACACTTTTTTTTGTTACTAATTATTTTTGTATCCATTACAAGCTCCTTTTCTTAAAGTGTTTTAAATAAAAAAAGGTCAAAACCCGAAAAGGAATTGACCTTCAAAAATCTGAGAACTCACTATTTACTAGCTTTATTATTTAATATTTTTGAAATTATTATTGTTATCTAAATAATTATTATTTCTGTCTATGAACGCCTCGATAGCTTGCCTACCCAGCGATGAAATAGTTACGGTACTTTCGAGGTCTTTTAGGTTTTGCTGTGCCGCAATCTTTTTAAGCATTTTTTTTTGGTCTTTAGTAACACTTACAATTATTGATGTTGTCATATTATTGCTCATTGTTATTTCTCCTATATGAAAGTTATTTTATGTATATTTGTTCTATTAAATTATTGAGAAAATCTTCCAATATAACCTTTAATATTTTTTCAAATGTTTTATTGTCGATATCAGCAACTCCTATACCCGCTGTAAAATGAAAAAAACGCTGACTCAAAGTTAATAAGCCAGCGCCTTTTTGCTTCAACATTTGCTACTAATCAAAAAGATTTCACCGTTAAATAATCCTGGTCAATCTCATGAGGGTACAACTTCAGCGTTTTATCAAATTCCCGCAATTCCTTTTTTACATAAAATTGCTTATTATACATTCGCATCCTGCTGACTGCTTCATTGAGAAAATATTTCCAGTTATGATTACAGTTAAAGCCAAACGGATTGTTCTTTTCCAGCCGATAACCGTTTAGCTTGCCAATTTTATATTCAGTCACATACGGATGCGTGATATCAATAATTGCAAGTGTCTGCTTAATATTAATAACAGGTTCAAGCGAGACCCATGTCCTAATACCGGCATCATGTAATGTTTTTAAGGTCTGAAACCTTTCTTCGGGCAATGCAGCACCAGGCTCATAATGTTTACTATGTTCTGGATCTGAAAAAGTCAATGATGCGCCAATTTTTATTCCCTCACCAAACTGCTTGAATAAATCCAGATCACGCAAACATCTTTCTCCACCTTTAGTGAGGACTGCTGTAGGTATTTTGTACAATAATAATATTTCCAACACACGACGTGTCGCCTGTAAAACAACATCTTTTTTGCAATACGGATCGCCAGAAAAACAAAGCAAAACCTGTTTGTTCGTTCCTGCGAGCTTTTTTGCGTCTTTTAAGAGGTTTGCAAAGAAATTTTTCTTTAGGACAGGGTTATCTGTAAAATACTTAAACCTCTTATTAAAACAATAAGTACATCCGTGATCACATCCATTGTAAAAATTCAATGCCAGAGGTGAATATCCTCTTGCCTTACCTTTTGGTTCATAAATTGGACTCATAATTTTCTCCTATATTTTCTTTTTTTTATTATTTTTAAACCTAGTTTCTGTTTAATCTTTAAACTCTATTAATAGTTGTATTATTACTTTATTGTAGTAATCACTTTTTCACCTTCCCTTTCCATGTTAGTTTGTTAAAATAAAAAAAGGTCAAAACCCGAAAAGGAATTGACCTTCAAAATCTGAGTAAATTATATTGCGTCGCAATTTTTATTAACTCACTCTTTTGACTCTTTCATAATCCTCCTGTATAAAAGTTATTTATTAAAGGTTTGTTCAATTAAATTATTAAGAAAATCTTCCAGTATAACCTTTAATATTTTTTCATATGTTTTATTGTCGATATCAGCAACTCCTATAACCGCTATAAAATAAAAAAGGCCATCCCGTTATGAGATGGCCTTTAGCGCTTTAAATTAATAAAAATATTATTTAGTTGTTAAAATATTCTGCCACTTTTCAATTGGCCTGTCTTTCATCATTGTAATCATTTTAAGACACTGTGCAAGTTCAACAACATCATTTTTTCGATGAGTTTTGCTTTTTAAAAATTGACACAGTTTGTTAATATCGCTTGCATGCTTATAACAATCTGCAGCATGTTTTTTTATTGCATAAAAGTTATGGTAAAAAAGCAAATATCTTCTTTCACGCTCAGGCATATTTTTAATATCATTAAATGTGTTCCCTTCGCACGCCGGGCAGTCGCAGTCAGTCATTGTATTTTCTGGAATATCCGTATAGTCTTTAAGTGTTGTGAATCTAAGATTATAGGGATTTATATACATCATTTTTTCTCCTGCTATCCTCCACGTGGTTGCATCAATCGACAACCATTTAAAGTAACCATTGAAAGCAAGCCATGATAACAATGCAATATGAAAAAAATTCATTGTACCCAGCAGATGTAGTGAGTGCACTCCAATTTGTTTATACTTCATGATAAACACTGCAAGTTCAGCAACATTTAGATTTCTTACGGGCATTGATATTCCGTCATATTCAACATCAGTTATCCTACTCAAAAAGTAATCTAATTGAGCGATTGTGTAACATTGTATTGACAGGAACAGTTTGGCTTTAAGCCCATATTTTTTATGAAGGCGGTAGGTTTCTGTAGTAAAATAAATATTACAACCTAATTTATTTAAAAACTCTTTTTGCTGTTCGTTTATATCAGTCACTTTTCCGATTGGAAAATCAAGACATGTCATTTTATCTGGACGTATCATCTGTGCGGGTTTAATTAGATGTACAGGATGAATATTTATCCTATTTTTATCATTTATAACCGGCAGTTTGGGATCAAAACTAATTACCTTTTTGTTCAATTCAGCAATATAAAGCTGAAAGCCTCCGCTGTCTTGTATTATACTTTTAACGTTCAATACTTTAATACAGGTCTTGGTACTTTCAATTTCTCTGGGAGTTGATGCGCCTCCAGGTACAGGATAAAGCCAATTTTCAGACTGCTCTATCGGGTTGGTACCAAGATCCCCGCCTGCACAAAATATTTTGAGATCAGTCATGCTAGACCTCCTTCCGCAGAGCTAAGCAAATATGAATCCATATTAGAAGAAGTATCTACTGACTTATTTATAAAATACTTTAAAAGATCAGTACATTCAGCACACACCCCTTTGTTATCGTAGCACTTGTTAACGCTGGTCCATTGACTATCAAGTGTTAACATTTCTTTAGCAATTGCTTCCTTAGTGATTAACACAGTTTGAGTTGAAGTTGAATCCGGTTGATAATAGCTAAAACTGGTATCATCTTCTTTTATTTTATCATCTACCACATCTTCTTTGCTGTCAGTATTCTCACTATCTTTCGACAAAATTTCTTTAAAGTATCTTTCAGGGATTTTTTTATTGTTTTTTTGATAAAGTCCAAAAAGTTTAAGAACATAAACAGATATCTCAACTATTTTATCCTCCAGGGATTTTTCCTTGTTAATTCGTATAATCTGCTGACGCTTAAGGGGTTGTATATAGAGAAAAAACCTTTTTGATGCATTTCCATCTGCAAGTACTTCGAGCGCCTCATCGCTTAAATATTCTGAAAAAGACAAATGATTATTGATCGTTGGTCGTTTATACGTTAGTTTTTTACAAATCCTCGCCCTGACATCATCGTCCTTCAGTTCAAGAAAAGCTTTACCTTTTCTGGGACCGCCACGTCCTATAATTCTTTTATTAGTTGGATTAAATAATTCAAAATATTTGCGGGTTGATCGGATGATTTCAGCATATCGTGGTTTCCCAGGAGAGGGACTAATTTGTACAAAGACTTTTTCACCACCAATAATTTCGTCAGACAGCTCATTAAAAATATGTGTTTCACACTCAATAAGCACATCCTGTTTTTGCGCTGCCTCAATTTTATCCCATGCCGCAATACAAACAAAACTGGTTGAGTCTTCTGCTACTACAACTATTGGATCAGAAAATTCCTGGTATTTACTTTCTGGAATGAGATCAAAATTTGTTATGCAATGGGGATTAATTTCTGTGCGTCTTACCTTGGGACGGGGAAGAGTCTCTGATTCTAGATTTTCTACAGTTACCTGGGAGGTTGAATCACATTGTTGGTCTTTCAAAAATTCCTGGAATTTTAGACCCGGTCTGCCCTGCGATTGAGTAGTATCACCGGAAGAACAAGTCTGTATTTTAGCAATAGCTGTTGTGTCGTTTGAGCCTTTGGATTGCTCAGCAACGGCTAAAAAAGAATTGGGAGGAAGTTTACTCGTTGATAAATGTGGGGTTTGTTCTGGACAGTGAGTTTTCTTGTCATGTGCTGCCATAATAATAGCTCCTTTTTCTATTGGAGCTTGGTTTTTATGGGCACTAACCCGAAAGTTTCATCTCCTAGTTAATAATTGGCTAAAGCATTCTTCTTTACACTCAAATAATAAATCATCTTCAAACAACTATCTACTCCACCAATAGCCTACTACATGGGTCATAGGCCATTGCACAAGCAAAAAAACAAAACCGATAGACTTTTCTCTGGAACAAACTGTATAATTATTATCGAAGAACACAAGACAGCCAGAACGGCACATAATCACTTACATATGATGGGAAAACAAAATGCAGAAAAAAGATATCTTAAAAATTTTATCATCAAATACTATCAAGCAGGATGACTCCCAAAAATATGCTGCGCTGGGACAATATCTCGAAACATATGACAGTCTTGTAAATGATGACAAAATACCGGATGCCATGTCTCAGTTTGATGCATTTGTAAAACCAGCCTATATAGAGATTCTTGAACAACTGGCTAACAAGGAGCTGGAAAAACCTGAATATAGAGAGATTGTAACGGAAGAAAGTGATTTGCACAGTCAGAAAGAGTTTGAAGAAATTGTCATTAATAAACTTTCAAACATAACGCTTGATCCTAATAAATTTCTACAGGAAATAACTTCAAAAAAAAAGGCGAAGGGTAATTTTGTTGACAAGTTTCTTTCTATATATCTTCCTTTATTTCAACCAACAAATTTTAAGTTTGCAGCCATCACGAAGGAAAACATTAATAAAGAAACGATTGAACTTATTTGTGTGCTGCAACATCTGGCTGATAAATATATGCAGCTGTACAAAGGTGAAGACCTTTTGAATAAAATAACAGCCCTTGAACGATATTTTCTTGCTAATTCCATTAAGATTTCCTGTAAAGAACTTTGCAACGAAAACAAAGGCATGAAAATAATATTTGATATTGAGCATATCGGCTTTTGCTTCGGTTTTTTATCAGGATTAATTTACTTAAAAAATCCCGAGATACAAGAACTGCACAGGAGCATTCTTTCTTCAAAAAATGTTAACAAGGGACGATACACTGAGAAGAATGCTGAATTAAAAGATGCGTTACAAATTGCTGAAAATTCATATAACCAAGGGGATGATTTATCTCATAACAAGATGACAGATTATATATTAAATTTAAAAAATGAAGATGGCACTAAAATGTTTAATTACTTAACAAGAGATCGTCTTATGAAAGAAATAAAACCCATTACAAAAAAACATGGCATATATATTAAAGGTACAAAAAAATCATAACAACATTATCACCCGTATAACAGTTTATCCGCTAAATCAATTTTTGCCTACCACACCCTAGTCATACCCTATACCCCCAGTTTACACAGTAATTATCCTATCTTATATTATAAGTACATTTTTATAAAAGCATTCTCTGAAACAGTGCTGACACTGCTGACAACTTATTCTAAAAATTTAATTATGGACTTGTTTAGGAATAATATATGAAAAAAACAAGCAGGATGGAAAACGAGACATTTATCATTGAAGGTGGTTGTCTCTACAAAAAAAAGAAGGAAGATCTTGTTAAAATTTCAAATTTCTACCTTAGTATTATTGAGGACAATGCTTCACAGCAACAAGACATTACACAAACTGACAGGCAGTTTTCAGTAATAGTTCATATAGGAAAAAAACGGATTCCTTTAACATTATCACAGGATGTCATTGCAAAAAACCAAGTAGGAAAATTGATTCAGCGTGCAATTGGTAGCGAAGCCATTATTTATGGTCAGCCAAAAGATATCTGGATAGCGGCACAGGATTTCTCAACAGAAACTAAAAGTAAATCATTTTCAACGGAAATAGGTTTTGACCACACAGGGAAAGAATATAAATCTGGCAACATATTAATTACAGAAACCAAAATTAAACGCCACTCTGAAAAGCTCGTAGTTCTTCACGAAAAAAGTCCAGCAAGAAATATAGAGTTTAAACATGCAAATACCACCGCTGTAAATAAAGCAGCTAAAAGCATTTTAGATGATTTTTTAAAATTAAAAGATGTCTCTATAATGTACCCCCTTGCCGGACACATCTCACTTGCCCCTTTTTGTTCTGAAATAAAAAATATCACTGGCAAGAATAAATATGTCCTGCACATTATGGGGCCATCCGGTTGTGGCAAGACGTATACAAGTGCTCTCGCCATGTCTTTTTTTGGCTCGTTTGAGGATTCTTTTATTACCTGGGCATCAACACCAAACGCTATTGAAGCCATGGGACATGATTTTAAAGACACTTTGTATTGCATTGATGACTATAAAGCGGTTTCAGTTGACCAGAAACAGGCAGTAGGCGTTATTCAGAGATATGTAGAGGAAACTGGGCGGATACGTTTAAAGCCAAATCTTGCCGTTCAGGACAGCAAACATATCAGAGGGCTCATACTTTCAACGGGAGAGGACTTTATAGAGAATACCGCGTCAGTTACAGGACGAACAATAATATTAAAGATGGACGGTTTAAAGAATACTTCTGCCGGCAAAAACTGTTGGGAGAATAAGGAACAATACAAATGTTTCCTGCCGTGGCTTATCTATCATGTAATCTCTGACCCCAGGTGGAGAGAAGAATGTAAGGAATTTGTTGAAGCAGCCACCAATCGCTTCATCAAATTTATTCCGGAGATTTCTAACGGACTTCGAATTGCCGGTAATTGGGCTCTCAATGCTTGGGGTTTTGAAATTTTCCTGCGTACTTTTAGGAACCTTGGGCTTTTGACAGCTGAACAGAAGAAGCAAATGCATGATGAATATAACAAAATAGTTGAGGAGCATCTAGACGGATATGCTAGTGAACTTTTGAGCCAGAACCCAACAGAGCAGTTTTTTAACATCCTTGCTCAGAAATTAATATTCGGGGAAATTTCTATCAAAGGCCTCAAAATTAAAGGTGCCAAAAAGGCCGGATTAGAAATCGGAAGACCAACCGAAAACAACACAAGAATTTCTCTTTATACCGACAGAACCATGTCAACAATCATTAAACATTTCCGATCTCTCGCTCAGAAAGTTCCCTTCACTCAAAGGGCTCTGCGTGATGCTCTTGTCAATGAGAAACTTATAATAAAACCAGCTACTAAAAGAATTGCAAAACAAGTGCGTGGACCAGAGGGCAAAAGATTTCAGTGCTGGGAGTTCAAAATAGAAGCATTTATAGAAAATGTTTTCAACAAACAGCCAAAAATTAAATAAACTACAGGAAAAACATGCGATTTATTGACTGTAAAAGCCTTCAAAAGAAAACATCATTATCAAAAGAAATGTCATGTTTCTAACCAGAAATGAAATAATTGAGCTCACAGGCTACCGGATTCCCTCTGCCCAAATTCGTTGGCTACGGGCTGAAGGGTTTAAGTTCAAGGTGGGAGCAGATGGATATCCGAGAATATTACAATTAGAAGTCGTGTTTCAAATGAGTCATGAAAGTGCTATAGTTAAAAAGAATACAAGGAACAATCCAGACGTAGAAGGACTGAAAAAATGGGCCGAAAAAGGAAGATAAGAAAAGAACTACCAAAACGGGTATATTTCAATCACGGCGCTTACTATTTGGTTACCCTAGAAGGAAAATGGATTCGTTTAGATAGTAACTTAACCAAAGCCATGATTAAGTGGGCAGAACTTGTATCGGAACCTACTCGTGCGAATAAAATGAGTGCTGTAATGGACAGATACATGCGGGAAGTTGCTCCACTGAAAGCAGAGAGCACTTATGAAGGAAATTTACATCAAATAAAACCTCTAAAGATTTTTTTTGGAGAACTAGCTCCTAATAAGATCAAACCAATTAATGTCTACAGCTATCTTGATATAAGAAAAGATACTCCACCTGCTGCAAATCGAGAGAAAGCCCTGTTTTCTGCAATTTTTCAAAAAGCTATTGAGTGGGGAATAACCGAAACGAATCCTTGTCGTGTGGTAAAAAACCTCAAGGAGAAAAAACGTGACAGGTACATCACTGATGCCGAGTTTAATAAACTTTACAATGAGGCGAGCCCATTTATAAAATGCGTTCTTGATATCGGATATATCACCGCTCAACGGATCAGTGACATATTAAAAATAACGAAATCAGACATACGTGATGATGGTTTATACCTTGAGCAAGGCAAAACTGGCAAGAAACTGGTTTTTGAGTTAACTCCTGCATTACAGGAGGTTCTTAGCCGTGCAAAGGCAATAAAACGTCCAGTGCACAGTCTTTATCTTTTTTACACTCAAAAAGGAACCAAGTATACGTATGATGGTTTTCAAAGCATTTTCTACCGGCATAAAAAGAAAATGGGTCTCGGTGATATCCACTTCCACGATCTGCGTGCAAAAGCAACAACGGATGCGGACAGTCAGGGATTAAATGCACAGAAGCTTGCGGGACATAAAAGTCGTGCAATGACAGAACACTACATCAAGCAACGACAGTATGAAAGGGTAGAACCATTAAAGAAAATTGAGCAGGATAAGTAAAAAATATTTGGCAATCTCTGATATATTTGGCAGCTACAAAAAAACAGGTGGTCGAGAATTAACTCAACTACCTGTTTTTTGTTTACTAATTGGTGGAGCTGAACGGGATCGAACCGTCGACCTCTTGACTGCCAGTCAAGCGCTCTCCCAGCTGAGCTACAGCCCCATAAAGTTAATACTTAATTAAAAAATTATAACAGAACCGATATTTTTGTCAAATTGAACTACAAACCATACGTTCACCATCTCTCTCTATAATGGCCAGATAGATCCTGAACATTAACGAGAACAAAGGTTTTAACTTACCAAAAATACAAGAATAATAACCTCTACATTTTTGCCTAAGTTTGTCCTTCTTGTACAAATCATTCTCATATGATATATGTTTTCGAAAGCACAGACACTTTAAAACATGCGGCGTAGAAAATTATTATAATGAAGGAACCGTTTGACGCAGAGGCCCTGATTCGGGAAAAGGAATCTTTAAAAAAGATCCTTTCAAATATCAACTCCAAATACCTTGAGAAAATTGAGGAGCTTTCTCTTATAAGGCGTATTGGTGATTCCCTGATTGACATCACAGACTTCTCTTCGGTGTGCAAATCAATAGTAACTGTTATCCAGCAGGAACTGGATCCTGACAACTGTTCTTTAATGCTGGTGGATGATGAAAAAGGAGAAATAATACTCCGGGCAGCAAAAGGCCCCTTTGATGAAGAAGCAAAATATATCGAAGAAAACATAAGCTCCACCCGATTCCGTCTTGGCGAATCCATAGCCGGCCATGTGGCACGCTTTGGAAATTCAATAAGAATACAGGACGTTCAATCTGATGAACGCTACTTTTTAACGGATACGACAACAGTTGAGATCCGCTCTTTGATGTGCATTCCTCTTTCTATCGGTGGAAGGGTCATCGGAGTCATAAACTTAAGCAACAATACTTCTGATGCGTTTAACGCGGACAAGGAACGCGCCCTGATCATCCTCGCCAACTCATCTGCCATTGCTCTTGAAAACACGCGACTTTATGCAAAGCTGAGAGCATCAAGAGATTTGCTGGCAAAGGAGAATGTTACCTTAAAAAGCGAACTCATTAGAAAATTCTCACCAAAAAATATTATAGGGACAAGCAAATCATTTGGAAAAATTCTCAGAAAAATTGAAAAGATATCAGATGTGAATGTGAATGTCCTTGTAACGGGTGAAAGCGGAACAGGAAAAGAGCTTGTTGCAAGAACACTGCATTACAGCGGGATTAGGGCAGAAGGGCCTTTTATAGCCGTTAACTGTGCGGCCTTGCCTGAAAACCTTCTTGAAAGTGAGCTCTTTGGTATTGAAAAAGGGGTTGCGACAGGCGTTGAAAAAAGAATTGGAAAATTTGAACTGGCAAATAACGGCACAATTTTTCTAGATGAGATCGGAGACATGTCTCTTTCCACCCAGGCAAAAATCCTTCGCGCGCTCCAGGAAAAAGAGATTCAGAAAGTGGGAAGCAACAAAACCATAGAGCTTGACGTAAGAATAATATCTGCAACAAACAAAAACCTTGAACAGGCAATCAACAAGGGTGAATTCAGAGAAGACCTGTATTACAGGCTAAAAGTGATAGATATAAAAATACCTCCGCTTCGTGAAAGAAAAGTAGATATACCGCTTCTTGCAAACTTTTTTCTAAAAACACACTGTAAAAAACACAATCTGGGTGAAAAATGGTTTGCGCGTGAAACTCTTGACCTTTTGGTAAATTCATCCTGGAAAGGTAATGTTAGAGAACTTGAAAACGTGGTGGAGCAGGCTGTTATTCTATCAAACAGTGAAACCATAAATTCTGATGATATCCCACTTTCAGATAGTAAAATTAATACTGAACTCCGGGTATACATTCCGGACAACCGGCTGGACTATAAAGAAGTATTGCAGGAAATATCCGAACAGGCAGAAAAACGTCTCATTCAAAAAGCGTTAAAAGCAACCGGCAACAACCAGTCCAAAGCAGCAAAACTCCTTGGCATTGGAAGAAGAACCCTCATCAACAAACTCCAGAATATCTAATCCAAAATCTAATTATCCCTGACACCAGACCCCGGCATTAACTCTACATATATCATCCACACTTTAAACTGTGCATTCAAATGCGCAACTGTGCATAGACATGCACAGTTTTTTGCTTTTAAACACCTCTTAAGAGGCCCATCAAAAAAAATATCCTTTGTAATTACAGTAACTTATAAATATATTTTACTATTTTTCTATCCCCGGCATTCCTCATGCAATTTAACCTAAGCGAGAGGACAACAAAACAGAAATTTTAAAAAAGGGGATAAAAATGAAAATACACAAAGACATATATCAGCTACTTGGCTTAAGTGAAAAAGCAACTTCAAGTGCAGTAAAAAAGATGTTCAGAGAATTTGCCAAAAGAAATCACCCTGATTTTTTTCCGACAGATAAGGAAAGAGAAAAAAAATTTAAACTCGTAACCTCTGCCTATCAGAACTGGAAAAATATTCAGAGCACCCTGACTGAGATGAGCAGAATTAGAGACAACGCTTCAGCTGAATTTCAGCCATGGGCATTTAAATATGCAACAAGAAGATATCAGGAAGTCATGGTCTAGCAACAATACTCTTTGTCTCATAAAAAGACCGGGTCTAAGCTGCCCGGTCTTTTTAATCCAGGTAAATATTTAGGAAGGACCGTTAACCAGGCTACGACAATGATCCCTTAAATTATCGGTTGCGATAAAAAATTCCCGCATAGCCATTATCCAGTAGTACATTCCCTTTTCCGTTAGAAAAAGAGAGTCCTCAGTTTCTTTAACAGAAGCTGACAGTTTGAGCATTAGCTTTTCAAGGGGCATAGCCCTTTTAAGGCTCTTTCCAAATTTTTTCTCAAAAGCGCTTTTATCCATGGAAAGCCCGAACAGTTTCATTAAAAAATAATAATGCATACTCTCCTGTTTTGAAAATTTCTTCATGCCTGCCACAGGAAACTTCCCCTGCTCTATTCTCCCAATATATTCATCAATAGAGAAACTGTTTGAGTAGATACTATTATTAAAATACCCAAAAGCCCCGCTTCCCGCTCCGGCATACTTGTCATAGGAAATAATATATTCATCTATCATGGATTTTTTCCGTGAAAAACACCATGCCGTAGAACCGATATAGGTTCCCCGCATCCTGTCAAGGATAGTAAAATAAAACTTTTTCTCCTTACTGTAGTCAACCCGGCCCACACTCTTTTTTAATGCATTCTCGACCGAGGTCGCGGCCATTAAAGGATAAAAGGTCACCTGCTCCGGCAAAAGTTCATCAATGACATCCAGATCTCTTTTTAAATGATTTTCTGTCTGCAGCGGAATATTAAAGATCAGGTCAACATTTAAGGTATCGAACCTGCCCACAGCGCTTTTTATTTTTTCTTTAATTTCTTCTCCGCTGCCATACTTTTCATACCGCCCGATATGTTTTAAGATCTCATCATCAAAGGTCTGTGCCCCCACACTCAGCCTGTTGATTCCGGCATTGGAAAGCAGGTCCATCTTCTCGGCAGTCAAATGGTTGGGGTTGGTCTCCACAGAGATCTCTTTAATGCTGAAAATGTCTTTTGCAAGACCAATCGTCTCGATCAGCCTGTCAATGGCAATGGTGGGTGTTCCGCCACCAATGTACATACCGTTAAAATCATATCCATGCGCCTTGTACATCTTCAGCTCTTTGTGAAGCGCATCAAAATATTTGTCGGCAATATTTTTATTGTACTCATACCGATGGAATGAACAGTAGGGACAAAGGGTTTCACAAAAAGGAATGTGCACGTAAAGCAGGTAATCATCTCTATCATCCTCTGCCCTTTCGGGCACATCAAATAAACCGGTCTGGTCAAATTCGATGGCAGCACGCATTCTTTTTCGGTAAAACCGATTCAGTATCGGTTCAACTATATACATTTGATAATCCGCTCCTTATGTTCTTGTCACGGCCTGTCTGATAAAAAAGTCTTTGCTGTTAAATAAAATATCCATCACCCGTTGAGATGTTTTATACGGGAATAGCTGGTAAGTGTAAAGGTCTTTATTGGCTTTATTAATACGCTTGATCCCGAAAAAGTTTTTCCTTTGCAGAAAAAACGAGGTGAGTATCTTTCCGGCATCAGCCATCTTAATCGGTTCTTTTAAGGTTAGACGGTGCACAGTCTGATCATTTTCCCCGTTTAAGGGAACATCCGCCGGATGCCAGCTTGAAACAGCTGTATTTCTAATCTGGTCAATATTCATATCAGCAAGTGATAACTGTTTAATAAAGTTTACCCACCGCGCAAGCCTTAGAAGCGTAACAAGGTCAAGCCTTGAAAATCCTTCCGTCTCCACAGGAAAAAGACTCGAACGGAGCAGGGAATAGTCCGCACTAAAAGCATAACCGCTTTCCTCCATCTCCTGATAAACTTTTGTCCCGGGACTGGGATAAAATATACTGGGTCCGATAAAGGTATCTTTTTCTGCCAGATATATAATCGAAGAGACCATGTCTTCAAGACTATGACCGGGTATCCCCAGAATAATATAAGTATTAACCGGAAAAACAAGATCTGCTGCCTGTTTTAAAACAGCTTCCGCATGAGAAAGATCCACCGGCCTGTTCATCTCCCTGTTTAAATCTTTTGAACTGCTGCCAAGTGCCAGGTCAAGATGTCTAAACCCAGCTCTTTTCATTTTTAAAAGCAAATCTTCTGTAAGTGAAAAGATTGATAAACCATTCATCGCGTAAAGGTCAATGACCTGCTCCCCAAACGTATCAATTATCAGGTCAAGGATCTTCTCCGCACGGGAAATATCAAGGGTAAAATTGTCATCTTCTATGTCAAAGGCGGTTATCCCATAGCTATTAATACATATTTTCATTTCTGCGATTACATTTGCAGGAGAACGCGCTCTAAAACCTGTTCCCATGGTAGCTGCAACCGAACAGTATGAACAGCCCTGGGGACAACCCCGACTGGTTAACAGCATAGTACATTTTCTACGACCGATTTTGTATTCGTCTATGTCCAGTAAATTTCTTGCTGGAAAAGAAAGTCTGTCAATATCAGAAATATAGGTTTTCAAAGGATTAATGCTTATTCCGGTTCCTTTTTTGTACCCCACACCCTCCAGGTCACTTAAACTTTTCACCTCTGAAATTGCCTGAACCAGATCTACAAAAGTTCTTTCTCCTTCTCCAATCACTACATAATCAACATATGGACTTTTAAGCACCTCTTTTGGCAATACACTTGTGTGAGCACCGCCAAACACCACTGGGATATCCGGATTCACCGCCTTTACCACTTCAGCAGCACTGATAGATTCTGAAACATAAGGAGTAAACTGACAGGAAATCCCAACCAGGTCAGGAGCTATCTTTTTTATTTGTGAAGAAATCTCATCAAAGGAAAGCCCAAAATGATAAAAACCGGAATAAAGCCTGAAAGGACTAAGGTCTCCTTCTGGAAAGAACTCTTTTATATATGAAAATTTTTCAGGAAGAGGAATTTTTTTTCTCCGCCCCCTTACTTGACAATCAAGTATTTCAACCTCGTGATTTTTTTCTACCAATTCGGCAGCAAGACTGGCGAGTCCAATAGGCTGTGTCCTGATGGGAGTCTGATAAAAGTCTCGCACAGGAGGCTGGATAAGAAGAATTTTCATTTTATCTAAATCTGTATATTATCATAAGCAAACTGAACACCGGACATATTCAACTTAATTGGCACCCATTAAAAGGTCAATGTCAATAGGAAACACCTCTCCCGTTACAAAAATCCTTATTTTGTTTGCATTACGCTCACCATGATAAACCTGCCGCTTTTGTTTTGCACCCGAGATTTCATTTTT
>Ga0307988_1000409_pt1 | contig 30289 bp, 29 predicted proteins | sample EllFjometagen183_FD_203166 | JGI IMG/M metagenome (GOLD analysis project Ga0307988, IMG submission 203166) | Marine microbial communities from Ellis Fjord, Antarctic Ocean - #183 | ecosystem: Environmental > Aquatic > Marine > Unclassified | place: Southern Ocean | collected 2014-10-08 | reverse complement strand
TATCATCAAAAAATATGTCAAAGATCAAGGGAAAATTTATAAACAAATATACCGTGGACAATTGAAACTATTTGAAGATTTCGCATAGTATGGATACCTCGCAGCTCTGCTGCGGGGTAATTCATTATAGTTTTAATATGATGTTATTTCAATATTTTGAAGAATAAAAAAATACAGGGTAGGTATGATATTAATTAATTATGGCAAAAATTATTGTGCTAATATGCACAGTTTTGCACATATTATATATATATAATTGAGGATGGAGACTCGAATGAATTTATTTTCAAGTATTCACTAACCGTTCACTAGGTTGACGGTTGATCCGGCAAAGGGTAGTAGGTTTAGTCAGGATATTCTTTCTTTTAGATTTATATAAAGACTGGTGCTTTTATGGCGATAAAAGAATAAAGGTGTTTGAATTGAAGAATTATTTGACAAGTATTGTTAATTTAGGCTCTGAGTTTCAAAAGAGGGTAACCCGTATTTGAAAATAAGGCGGGTATAAATATATATAGCTATAAGGAGGAAAGGGAATGTATTGGAATTGGAAAATAGGGGGTTTTGTTTTAGGGGTGGCATTTTTACTTGCAGTTGCTCTTGTGAAACCTATTGGTGTATCTACCCAGTTCGTTATTCTGGATGGTATGATCGCTAATGTGTTTAATTCAGAATTAATAAAGGAAAACAAAGAGAGTAAAACAGGCTATGCAAGTACTAATGATTATTTAAACAAGTCAGGCGGAAAATATGCGAAAGCCGTAGCCAACCCGACGAACTACAGTTTTATTTTTGTCCTGTGCATGGTGCTTGGCGGATATATCGGGCGCCTGATGACCCGGTCTGAAAATAATAAAAAAATTGATCAGGTTCCAGCCTGCCACAAACAGTGTTTTGGAGAAAATGCAGCTATTCGATATCTGATTTCTTTTGCAGGCGGCGTTATTGTGTTATGGGGAGCCCGTCTGGCTGGTGGATGTACCAGCGGACATATGATGAGTGGTATGATGCAGACCGCAGTGAGCGGTTATTTGTTTGCTTTTGCTGCTTTTGCTGCTGCGGTACCTGTTGCTATATTTATTTACAAAAAAAAGGAGGACTAATTATGGAAATTTTTTTAGCTGTATTCCTGGGAACAGCTTTTGGTTTTGTTTTGCAGCGTATTGGGGCGGCAGATCCTGATAAAATTATTGGTATGCTGCGTTTGACGGATATGCATTTAGTTAAAACTATTCTCACCGGGATCGGTGTTTCCTCTTCTATCCTGTTTTTAGGGATGATGGCAGGTGTTATTGACAGTGGCCATCTTAGTGTAAAGTCTATGCATGCCGGAGTACCCCTTGGAGGTGTGTTGCTGGGCATTGGCTGGGCAATATCCGGATTTTGTCCGGGTACGGGACTTGTGGCTGCGGGCTCAGGACGAAAGGATGCTTTGTTTTTTATTATGGGCGGTCTGGTTGGCGCGGGCCTTTTTATGCTCATGTACGGAGCGCTTGCAGAAACAGCAGTATTTAATAGTCTTTTGGGTGGAAAAGTTACTTTATCGCAAACCGAAAAATACGAAGCGCTGGTCAGTGGTTTTAATGGAACGTTATTCGCTGTTTTGATTGCAGCCGGATTTATCGTTTTATCAATAAAATTGCCAAGGTCGCTTAGATAGACCTGATAATTTGAATTGACAGTATGATAAGGGTTGGGCCTCCTGCTTTTATTGTCTTCATAGAAACTTCCGCTTTTTGCGAGGGATCCATGAAGAGTAGTTCCATTGGCACTACGTTGCCCTTGAAGCACGCCCCTATGGGGCATGTTCAAGCCACCCGCTATGAGACTGTGTCACAATTGTTTAATGAAAAAACGAGGCTTTCAATTTTGGTCTATAACGCATTGTTTTTGATTCTGAGGGGGTTGACCCCTACGAATAATTAAGCTTCAAAGTCAAATTTTGTATTATGACACAGCCTCTATGCGGGTGGCTGTTGACTTGACAATTTTATATTTTGGAGATAAGGATAAGTTATGTCACTTTATGGAAATATAGAAAGCATATATCTTTCAAGCGTACTTCAGCTTTTGTGTAATGACAAAAAAACTGGCGTACTGTCCGTACGCAAAGATCTGATAGAAGTTAGGATATATTTTTATGAGGGTATTATTATCTATGCTACCGGCTCAGAAAAAGAGTATCGCCTTGGGTATTTTTTAAGAAAAGAAGGTGTGGTGCCAACTGAGGTTCTGAGGAAATGTCTAAAACTTTCTGAATCAAAAAAACAGACACTTGGAAAAACTCTGGTTGAAGAGGGCTGTATACCGATTGAAGAGCTGAAAGAACATATGGAAAAGAAGGTAAATGAGATTCTCTACAGTCTTTTCTTGTGGAAGAAAGGAACCTTTGAATTTCAGGAAAAAAAGATTAATTTAAAGGGGCATGTCATTATTGAGCTGAATACCATGGAGCTTATACTTGAGGCATCACGTCGTTCGGATGAAAAAGCGGCGCTGGAGCAGAATGAGCTTGGTGATACCGGTGCTTTGAAAAAACTTGAAAAGGAACTGGATAATACTTTTGTTTATATTCCCTAGTATTTTTCCGTAATTTAATCAGGGTCAAAGACCTAATTTTTTTCTTCTGTGCCTGAAGGTATAGTAGTTCAGGTTTAAAAGTTTGGCTGCTTTGCTTTCATTTCCTTTTGATTTTAATAGAGCCTTCTTAAAATATTTCCTTTCTGTTTCTCTTAGTATTGAATTAATGTCCGCTCCGGCTTTAGTGATAACAGTCTCGGTATTGTTCTTAGCCATATCCTCCGGTGTTTCAGTAGTCATTTTATTCAACAGACCGATATCTTTTACAGAGAGTATTGAACCGTTTCCGGTTAGAACCGCCCGTTCCATACAGTTTTTAAGCTCACGGATATTTCCCTGCCAGTCATGATTTAAAAGAGTATCTGTCGCATCTGAGGAAAGGCCGGTAAAGGCTTTGTTGAATTTCTTACTGAATTCAATTAAAAAATGGTTTGCTATGGGAATAATATCATCGGTTCTTTTTGTCAGTTTAGGTATTTCAACTTTAATGACTGCAAGTCTGTAAAAAAGGTCCTGCCGAAACAAGTCGTTTTTTATCATCTCTTCAAGGTCTCTGTTTGTTGCAGAGACTACTCTTGTTTTTACATGATGTTTTTCTGTTCCGCCAACTCTGTAATATTCTCCGTCTTCGAGAAAACGCAGAAGCTTTGCCTGTGCTTCAAGTCCGAGGTCGCCCACTTCATCAAGAAATAGAGTACCGTTTGCGGATTTTTCAACCATTCCTGTTTTTCCGCTCTGATGAGCGCCGCTGAAAGCGCCTTTTTCATATCCAAAAAGTTCGCTTTCAATAAGATCTTTTGGTATGGCGGCACAGTTAAGGGTGATAAATGGGCCTTTAAAGTTAGGGCTTTTAAAATGTATCGCGCTTGCAATGAGCTCTTTTCCGGTTCCGGTTTCACCGCAAACAAGCACGGGTGTGTCAGGGCTTTGTGCGATCCTGTCTACAAATTCCATGATATTCTGGATCGATTTACTTTCTCCGATGAAGCAGGGGATGTTTTCTGAAAGGTTTTTCTCCTGTAAAAAACGTACTTCTTTTCTCAGGCGGATGGTTTCAAGAGCATTTTCTATAGATATAAGAAGCGTTTCCATGTGAATCGGCTTTACAATGTAATCATATGCGCCGAGTTTCATTGCAGAGATAACTGTATTTAAGTCTTCAAAAGCAGTTATCATGATAACGATGACTTCCGGGCTGATCTGTTTCACTTTTTTTAATGCGTCAATTCCGCTCATTCCGGGCAGACCTATGTCAAGAAGAACAAGGTCGGGCGTCTCTTTAGTAAATGCCTCTAGAAAGGCTTCAGCTGTTCCAAAACCCTGTGCCGTATAGTTGTTTTTTAGTGCGAGGGTGATCCCGTTCCGTGAGCTGGGTTCATCATCAACTACAAATATGGAATAATTAATCATTTACTCACCTCAGTTTGTTTTTCTTGGTTATGGGAAGCTCTATTATAAAACTTGCTCCGCCATAGCTGCTTGTCTCTATGTTTATTGATCCGCTGTGGTCTGTTATGATTCTTCGGCATAAACTCAAACCGATACCAGAACCATCGGTTTTTGTTGTATAAAAAGGATCAAATATCTGGTCTCTTATTTCTTCGGCAATACCCGGTCCGGAGTCAGATATTCGTATGTTGATTGTTTTTTCATTTGCAGAAGAACTTATTTTGAGTTTTTTTGCATTCTCTGGAGATGACATAGCCTGGACTGAATTGTTAATAAGGTTTAATATGACCTGTTCTATCATGTGTGAATCAGCAGTGCATGGAGGAAGCTCGGGAGCAAGTTTTAAATCTACTACTATACCGCCTTTGCGGAGCGTGGCAACAGACAGGTTTATTGCTTCCTGTATCGGTTCATTAATGCTAATTCGGGTAAGCTTTGGATGTCCGGGTTTTGAAAAGTCCATAACTCTTTTTATAACGGATTCTATTTTGTTGGAGGCAGATTGTATTTCTCCGATTATGTCTTTAAAAATTTCTTTACATTGATATTCTTTAGCAAGATTTTTTAAACTGTAAAGGTATGAATTTATTCCGGTTAAAGGGTTTCTGATCTCGTGGGCTATTCCTGCCGCGACGCGGCCAAGAGAACTCATTTTATCCTCTATTCTTAGCAGCTGTTCAAGCTCCATGAATCTTGTTATATCCATCATATTTATGAAGAGGGCTGTGTTTCCCTGGTAATCTATTAAGGTCCCCCGGCAGTTTACCCATTTCATATGGGGCGAAGAATTTAATTTGTCAAAGGGGTAAAGCCTGAAATCGATATCAAGCGTGACGGTACTTCCGGATAGAAGATTGTTGCAGAATTCTTTTACTTTATTAATATCCTCAGGATGCACATTTTTAAGCTTAGAGAAATGATAATTGTCAGGTACAGGGCCAAATAGTATGGACTGTTCTGTGTTGGTGTAAGCAATCCTGTCGTTCTGCACAATAAATCTGCCGGTCAAAGAGTTCTCAACAATGTCTCTGAATCGTTTTTCGCTTTTTTCAAGCTGGGTCTCCGCATGTTTACGTTCCGATATATCGCGTGCAATTGCAGTAACAAAAGTTTCGGTGTCTGTTTTCCATGATGCTTCAGAAAGCTCCATAGGGAACTCATAGCCATTTTTTTTCTGTCCGGATACTTCAATTGGTTTGCGGTTGAAATTTATTGGGTTTTTGTTACTTAACTGTGTGATCAGATTTTCATAATCTTTTTTGTGTTTTTCTGAAAGGATTATGTATGCCGGTTTGTTGACGATTTCTTTATAAGTGTAGCCGAAAATATATTCAGCTCCTTTATTCCAGAACACAATATTTCCCTGCTGGTTAATGCAGATTATGGCATCCGCAGCAGTTTGTACAACAGACCTGAACCGTTCTTCACTGGTTTCAAGTTTTGATTTCTGGTTGAAGAAATTTAACACTAAACGGGCAAGATTCCCAAACTCTGTGTTTTTATTTTTTAAGATATTAAGTATTTCAGGATTTTCCTGGTTAAGGGATAAAGATATTTTTTTGAGCGGAAGATTTATCCACCGAAACAGCAGGATTGTCATCATTAAAATAATCATTAATGTAAAGCATAGAAGAAGCATAAACTGTTTCTGGGATGACTCGCGAAGCTGTTTTGTCAGGGGTGTTTCAATTTCAATTTTAATTTGAACAAGCGGTTCTTCATCCCATCCGTTTCTGATCCGTGAAAAAGACAGGAGGCCTTTTTGGATATCATATACGGGAGCAAACATTGTTTTGTCCTTAATGGGCAGCAGTTCTATGGTGCTGTCTGTTAAAAATGAGAGCTCATTTATGTATTTCTCATCCCACAGACGTCCGGCAAAAAGGTACCCCTGTGGTTTTGTTTGTCGGTAGGTGTCTGATGCAGGCTGTATTGGGGCTGATTGTATTTCCATAATACCCATTGGTGTATTAATGAAAAAATGGCAGAAAAAACTTCGTGAAAAAAGGGTCGTAAAAAAATCTTTTTGAATATTAATGTCTCTCACCAGTGGGACGGAAGGATTTTTGGTGGAATATATCAGTTTAAGATTTTTGTTATATATCCAGACTGCATCAACATGAAAACCGGAAAGAAGCGGACTGATAATTCTGTCTGCCTTGTCAATATCGTTTGAGTTGATAAAAGCGACCATGTCATCTGTGTTGCTGGTATCGTAGGCAAATATTTCAAGGGTTGTGACTTTAAGGCGTGAGATTCTGTCGTAGAGAGTGTTTTTGTCAAAAATATTTTTTTTAAGCAGCAGCTCCTCCCGTTTGCTCTCATAGTTTTTTATTATGCTTAAACCGGCAATAAAGATAAAGGTTACGGAAAGTAGAAGGATTGTTATTTTTGTCTGTGTTTTCACGGGATATTTGTTTTCAGTTAACGGTTTATTATTAAATAACCGAATCGTCTATAAAATAGTGAGGAATTGAGATTATATCATTTTCGATTAATAATGCAATATAATGGATTCTGGTTTTACTGTCTTCTTGACACTAAAAAATCTTATAACTATAATATAAAATTAACTTTAAATATTATGAAGGGTTTAATATGAGATTTATAGTCCAGAAATACGGTGGCACAAGCATAGGGCAGGCTGATCGAATGAAGAGTGTTGCGATGATTGTTAAGGACAGTCTGAAAAAGGACAGGGTGATTGTGGCTCTTTCTGCAATGAGCAGCTATGTTAAGTCCGAAGGTACCACCAGCAGACTTATTGAATCAGCAGATGCTGCGCTTAAGGGTAAAGACTATTCCAAGACTATCGATATGATAGAAAAGCACCATGTGGATGCTGTTAAAAAACTCATTAAAGGAAAAAATAAGAAAAAGATTGCAGATGAAATAGATGCGGAGCTTGATTCTTTAAAATCTTTTTTAGGCGCTATAAATGTAATTGGTGAGATATCTCCGCGTTCTCATGATGTGATTATAAGTATGGGAGAGAAACTTTCAGCGCGTATTTTTGCAGCACTTTTAAATGATATGGGTGTGCCTGCGGTATATGTTAATCTTGAGTCACTTATTGATAAGTCCTTTAAGGAAACAAACAAAGATTTTTATGATTATGCTAAAAAGCGTCTTAAAACCGTTATTAAGAAATGCGGAGATAAGGTGCCTGTATTGACCGGTTATTTTGGTGATGTTCCAAATGGAATCATTGAAAGTATCGGGCGGGGTTATACCGACCTTGCTGCAGCGCTTTCAGCTGCGGCAGTAAATGCAAGGGAACTGCAGATATGGAAAGAGGTTGATGGTGTATTTTCAGCAGACCCCAGAAAAGTAAAATCTGCAAAAGTGCTATCAAGCATCACTCCGGAGGAAGCTGCTGAGCTTACCTATTACGGATCTGAAGTTATTCATCCTTTTACCATGGAACAGGTGATCAAGGCGAAGATTCCGATTCGTATCAAAAATGCACTCAATCCAGAAGTTCCAGGAACAATAATTGATCCCGGAGATAAAAGTATTCGTTCTGAAAAGCCGGCAACAGCAGTAACAGTAAAAAGAAATGTTTCGGTTATGAATGTTAATTCCAACCGCATGCTTATGGCTTATGGTTTTATGGCAAGAGTCTTTAATGTTCTGGCAAAATACGGTATTGTGATTGATCTTATTTCTACTTCAGAGGTTAATATATCTATGACCATTGAGAATATTCAAAAAGTAAATGAGTTTGTGCTTGAAGAACTCCATGAACTGGGAACCGTATCCATAGAAAAGGAAATGGCTATTTTAAGTCTGGTTGGCGTTGGACAGAAACATCATGTGGGTCTTGCCGGAAGGATGTTTACTGTTCTTGGGAATGAAAAAATAAATATTGATATGATCTCCCAGGGCGCTTCGGAGATAAACGTGTCCTGTGTTATTGATGGTAAACAAGCTGACAAGGCGCTTAATGCGATTCATGAGGAATTTGTCAGTTAATTTTTTGGTGGCTGAATGAAGAATATAAAAAATGCAGTAGTTCTCTGCAGCGGGGGGCTGGATTCAGCCACAGTGATGGCCATTGCCAAAAATGAGGGTTATGATATCTATGCCCTTAGTTTTTGTTATGGCCAGCGCCATGAGATTGAAATAGAATCTGCCCGCAGGGTTGCAGAAGTTACTGGTGTAAAAGAACATCTTGTTTTAAATATTGACCTTGGCTGTATGGGTGGTTCTGCTTTGACCGATAAAATTGATGTGCCGAAATCAGAAAACCTTTCTGAAATATCTTCAGGTATACCCATAACATATGTTCCTGCCAGAAATACCGTGTTTTTATCCTATGCTCTGGCTCTGGCAGAAGTTAAAAAATCAAATGATATTTTTTTGGGTGTAAATGCTGTTGATTATTCGGGATATCCTGACTGCAGGCCTGAATATATTGATTCTTTTGAAAAGATGGCGAACCTGGCCACAAAAGCCGGAGTCGAAGGAAATAAAATACACATCATGGCCCCGCTGATAAACATGACCAAGGCTGAAATAATCCAAAGAGGTATCACCCTTGGGGTGGATTACACGATGACTCACAGCTGTTATGACCCTGATGATTTGGGTGGGGCATGCGGTGGCTGTGACAGCTGTCTGCTTCGCAAGAAGGGATTTGCTGATGCAGGTGTGGCTGATCCAACGGTCTATTATTAGAAAAAACAAAGTACTTAAATATTTGAAGTGCTTAAAGTACTTGAAGTGTGACATTCCTGGTTTATGTGCAACTGACGATTGTCTATGCTTCATGCGAGTACCTGCAGTCCTTAGGATGTTGTTTTTCACTTGAAACCTTGAAACCCCGGCTCCTTGGACCCTATTTTTAATTATGCCTATCTTTGTCATACAGAAACATCACGCAAAAAATCTTCATTATGATTTCAGGCTGGAAAAAGACGGTGTTCTGAAAAGCTGGGCTGTCCCAAAGGGCATCTCAGACAAGAAAGAGGTTAAAAGGCTTGCGGTTGAAACGGATGACCATGAAATGAGTTATGCGGATTTTGAGGGAATTATTGCGGAGGGTAAATATGGTGCAGGTAAAGTTGAAATCTGGGATAAAGGCACATATGAAGAAGAGGTGTGGGATGAAGACCGTATTGTTTTTGAATTAAAAGGTACAAAATTAAAGGGGCGTTTCTCTTTTGTGCGTTTTAAAAAAGCTGGAGAAAAAACCTGGCTTGTCTTTTCTATTTAGGTGTGGAAACCTGAACTTGATCTTACAATAATCATAATCTAGTTTTAACTTAATCTGACAAAAGTCTCTTATTAAAAGTACCTACTCTTCAAAATATCTTCTTTTAATATAACTAAAAGTAATATATATTTTTTTCAACCAGTTGAAATTTAATGTTATTATCGCAACTGTTGAGTTTTGAGGTGTGCTTAAAAGTTAAGGTTACCTGAAGTAATATTAAATATGTGGAATGATTAAATGAAATTTAAATACCCACTATCACAAGAGTTGAAAGATAAGGCATCATCATTTGATGAATTTGCAAATGGTGGAGCTCAAGCTACTCTTAAACTCAAAGATGGGAGTATTTACGAAGAAGCACTACTATCTAATTGTAGTGCTATCATCGCACTACGTGGACATGAAGACCTGCCATTCGCAATATCTGAAATCATTGAAATTTATCAAACTGAAAAAGATAAAAAACCTACCAATAGAGGCGGTTGGGATTTTTGGGATGACTGGAAAAACAAACTAAACACCACATAACCCCGAGTAACCTTAACAAAACCCAAAGTCAACAGTTCGTACCAGAAGTTTAACTTTGACAATAGTTCACATTACTCCAGATAATCTTAAAAATTTTTGATTACGAACCTATGGAAGATTTTAAGAAAAAAAGAATATTCCGAACTATAATCGCTGTGCTTATTGGCGCATTTATTCTTTGGCAAGCTAGTTTGTTGTTTATTAGTAGGAATAGAATAAAAGAAGATGGGAATGAGATAATGAAATTCATGGAAGAATCAGAAGAAAGCACACAGCAAAAGTATTGATCAACTCATGGTATTTTACCATTCACAGATTCAAAATTTATCCTGTCTGTGCAATCCTGTCGTCAAATCACCATCACTTATTCAACCCAATCCTGATTTAAAAAATATATCGCTTTGAATTCTTGACGATGCCAGACTTTTTCTGTCAAAGCATACAACTACTTACACTTACAAAATATCCTTGCTTCTCAGTCAGTTCTTCAGCCGATATTAAGCCTTTCAGGACTTTAAAGCTGTCTGCTTTTCTGTATATTTGAAAATTTCTTAAATCTTAGTGTGTGGATTAGTGTGTGACTTTTTCTCCAAAAGTAGCTAAAGCGTGGACGATAAAAAATCTGCTAAAATAAAGAATTGTTTTTCTAACAACTTACATAACTTGAGGAGGTTAGAAAACTTGGGGGCACTGACTCTTAAGGATGCTCCTCAAAAGTTCTTCGGAGCCTCTCGGTAGTTAATAAAGTATTTCTGACACATCCTGCTCAAATTGCATCCGCAAATTTCACAGCATGATCCCGACCCGTAGGTTCGAGTCCCCTGTAGCCCACAAAGAAAAAGGGCCGCACATTTAGGTGTTGCCCTTTTTTAATTAATTATTGAATCAGCCTAAAAATCTAAAGTCTTAACTGCTCTCGGAAAAGGTATCACGTCTCTAATATTCTGCATCCCGGTGACAAACTGTATCGCCCTCTCAAACCCAAGCCCAAAACCGGCATGGGGCACACTGCCAAACTTACGAAGGTCAAGATACCACCAGTAATCAGCAGGGTCCAGATCAAAATCCTTGATACGCTGTTCCAGCTTACTATAATCTGATTCACGCTCGCTTCCGCCAATGATCTCTCCAAGGCGGGGGACAAGAACATCCATGGCGCGCACTGTTTTATTATCATCATTTTGTTTCATGTAAAAGGCTTTTATCTCTTTTGGATAATCCGTTAAAATCACCGGCTGATCATAGATCTTTTCGGTCAGGAACTTCTCATGCTCGCTTTGAAGATCAGTTCCCCACTTGATTGGAAACTCAAACTTTGCTTTTGCCCGGGTCAGTTCATCAATAGCTTCAGTATAGGTAATCCGTTTAAAATCACTCTTGATGATCTTTTGAAGATTATCTATCAATCCCTTGCTGATCCACTTGTTAAAAAAGTCCATATCATCGGCGCAGTTTTCAAGGACATAGCTGAAGATATATTTTAAAAACGCCTCAGCCACATCCATATTCAAGTTCAAGTCACAAAAAGCCATTTCTGGTTCGATCATCCAGAACTCAGCCAAATGCCGCGAGGTATTGGAATTTTCCGCCCTGAAGGTCGGACCAAAAGTATAGATATTCTTAAGAGCACAGGCATAGGTCTCGCCTTCAAGCTGACCACTTACGGTTAGCGAGGCTTTTTTTCCGAAAAAATCCTTTGAGTAATCGATCTTTCCATTCTCCATGGGCGGATTTATTTCCGGAAGGGTGGTAACCTGAAACATCTCTCCCGCGCCTTCACAGTCACTTCCAGTAACGATCGGGGTGTGCACATACACAAAGTCCTGTTCTGTAAAAAACTTGTGTATGGCAAAACTCATTGCACTTCTCACCCGGGCAACCGCACCAAAGGTATTGGTCCTTGGACGAAGATGAGCGATCTCCCGTAAAAACTCAAAGGAGTGCCGTTTTTTCTGCAGGACATAATCCGACGACGCTTCCCCCACAACCTCAATTGAGGTTGCCTTTAGTTCAAGGGTTTGTCCCTTTGCCGGAGAGGGGATAAGATTACCTGTTACAGAAAGACTGCATCCGGTACTGATTCTTTTTAAAACAGCTTCACGGTCAGGAAGGGTTTCTTCAATCACAACCTGAAGCGTCTTTATAGTGGTTCCATCACTTAATTCAACAAATGCAATTCCCTTTGAATCCCGTACGGTCCGCACCCAGGCGTTTACTGTAATCTCCTGCTCTTTGGGTTCAAGCAGCAGGATGTTTTTGATTATGTCTTTCTGCATTTTTTTCCTTTTCAAATAGCCGTTTAGTTAAAACAAATAAAGAGGATGAGAATCCGGATTTTTCCCAAAGAAGGTAATGTCATCGATCTTCTTTATCTTTTCTCCGTGAAGCAGGGTATACAGACTCCGCTCAATTCCAATACCACCGCCCATAGTGTCTGGAAAAATAGATTTGCCTGCTGCATCCTTCATGGAAACAAATTTAAGAAAGGGGCCATATCCGCCCAGTTCATTAAGGTTTTCAATATTACCGTTATTTATGATCGGCCGAACCGGCAGCACCTTGTTATCAATAATCCGGTCAACAATCGGTTCATACAGCCATTCCCGGATTGCCCCGGACAGGATCTCACGGGCGACAGAATGTTTACCGGTCTTTGCATCAATACTCTTGGCAAGAATATCATAGTTAAAAATATTGGGCGACTTCATCTCAGAAAGAATAGATTTTGAGCCGTCTGCTTTAAGATAAGGATAGACCAGATCATAGTTTTCCCGCATCAGTCCGGTTATCCAGAAAAACTGTGCATCCGTCTGTTCGCCCAGTTTTTCCTCATGTCCCTTGACACCATATTTTTCAACACCTTCATCCTTACTAAATGATGGAAAAGGTGTTTTCGGAACTTCAATAATAACCCCGAGCTCTTTTAAGTTATCACTGTTCTTTTTGTTGATCTCTTCACAGGCAAAAACAATCATTCTTTCAAAAAAATCTTTTACTTTTTCCATGTCCGCATTCAGGATCTCAAGTACCTGATCCGGTTTATTGTAATAAGTATCCAGATCAATTCCGCTGTTCCGGTTCAATTCAATATCCATCTGTGAAAAATCAGCCAGATATTTGCCGCGCTGTTCATTTGTCGGGCTTTCGATCTCAAGACGAATATTGGGTGAGTCCACAAAAACACCCTTGATCTTCCGGTTTGAACAGGACATGAATTTACTGTAGATCATGCTGTGGGTGGTTACATATGTATGACCCTTATAGGCAATTGAGGGTGTATGCTCAATATCATGAGCCAGGGGATCTGTAATCACGCTCATCATCACCTTTTCCAGATTAAAAAGCCCCTCATTTACCAGGAACTGGTTCATGGCATTAACAAATGTCGTTCTGATGGCCATGGCATTATAGAGATTATTAGATAACCACTTATTGGTATAATTATCACTGATGTACTCTTCAAGGGTACTTCCGCTTTCATTGATCGCGGACTGAAATCGGTACAAACTCTCGCCAATAAGTTTACTGTTATCTTCCATGGTTCTCTCCTTGTTTATATATGGTTAAAAGTTAAACCGGCTCCTGCGCCCCCCAGGAAGAATGAGCGGCATATCCGGTTCTGACAAGATAATAATATATAACATATTAATACAAATGAAGTCAGAAATTTTATACCAGTTTTAAGGTAAAATCCACTAAAAATTAAAGTATTAAAATAAAAAACAGAGGCTTTGTTCGGCAAAACATTGCCGTTAAGGAAGCATCTTGTTGGGGTTTTTCAGTTTTTCAGGAAGATAAGTCTCCATCACATAATTAAGCCCTCGGGCTGCAAAAGCCTGCTGTTCCACACGGACCCCCATACTGATCATCTCTTTTAAGGCCTGTGTCCATTTTTTGTTATTTTTGAAAAAAGGATCATTCTTTATTGCATCCTGCGCCCGTTTTTTATCTTTTTCCTCTAAAGGATGCGTTGGAAGATCATAATCAATAATATCCTGAGGAGTTACCCCAAGAAGACAGGCGTTCGGAACACAGAAAAACTCATTAATATGTGCCGCATTTCCTGAACCCACCTTCATGGTCCGGTAGATATTACTGTATCCGTAAGGATCACCATCTGTAAAAACATATACCGGGATCTTACACGAGTCAGACAAAATCCTGACAAAACGGCGGTTGGCACGGGTTGGCACCCCTCCCATGGCAATAACAATACAATTTGCATCTTTCCAGTAGGCATGGCCGTTCAAACGCTCAAACAATGCGGCCGTTTCAACCGCCAGAACAAATTTTGCCTTTGTCCTGAACTTTAATCCCTCAACCCGGGAAGGAATAGAATAGCTCCCCCGTCCAAAGGCAGTACAGTTGATCTCAATCCGTTTTCCGGTGGCAGGATCAACATCAATTACAATAAGCTCACCCGCAACGGAACCGTTCTGTTCAGCAGGAATAAAGCCGAGCTGCTCACGGTTGACCCCGACCATGGCTTCCATGTCGTCCATTATCGTATCTGATTCGCTCTGCTCCTTAAACGATGCCGGCCCCCAACCTGCCTGTGCCGCATTTTCTCCTCTTTTTGATGAACCTTTGGAAGTGTAGTAGACCTCACGTTTGGAAGCAAAATCATCAGTGTTTATTAAGTGCTTGGAAAAAGCCATCATCCGGACAGACTGGGCAAAGGGTTTTATGGTCTGATAAGAAAGGGTGCGTTTGCTTACTTTTTTCCCAATCGTAAAATATCCTTTTTTGGGTGAAAAAGTAACATTTGAAAGACTTCTCACCGGAACCCTGAGAGACGGTCTTCTTCCGCCCTTTATCTCATCATGGATATCCTTTGCCTGTGCAATAAGACTTCTCATTGCGGGACTTCGGGAAAGGTCAGGTGTTGCTATTTTTTTAGCTGATGCTTTTTTTACTGTTGTTTTTTTTGCCGTTTGTTTTTTTACTGCCTTTTTTGATATTTGTTTCTTTACCGATTTTTTAGCCGGTTTCTTAACTGCCATTTCTACTCCTTAACACATTAAAACAATTTAGAGATTTTTTTAATTTTCACTTGACCCCTTGAACCCTGGACACCTTGAATCCTTATTAAGCATCTTTATGCCTTTCCAAAAGACCGGTCAGCGTATCAACCACATTCTGTTCTTCCTTTTCTGAAAAACCAAGCAGGTCACGAAGACCAATGCCAATATGCGGGATATAGGTCTTGATATAATCTTTTTTTCTTTCTGAGTCGGCTTCCTTTTTTTTACGTGACAGATAGACTTTTAATTTCCGTCCGCAATCCTGAAGCGCCCGGATAATCTGCTCCTCGATTTCAGGATAAGCTGCTATGGCCTCTTTTGATTCACTGGTAAAGGGAACCCAGACAGAAGCCATATGCACAACAATTGTAATCGGACCCACAGGCAAAGCTCCCCTGGGTTGGGACAGATTATAATTTCTCCATTTTGTCTGTATTACAGCCTGGTAAGCACAGCATGCTCCCTGCTGGTACAAAAGCGGAACCCTGTTTGCCATGCGAAGAACACGTGACGGAGAATCTCCTTCCTGCTCCTTGCCCCCATAGGCAAGAGCTGCTTCAATAATAAATGGATTTCCCCTGTAAACCGCTGGAGGGCGCGTGGCTGAGGCATAAAAATCAGCTGACACAACCGAGGCCAAACCTTCGACCAGCTGTTCTTCTCCGATGGGCGCCACACAATTGGTCGGAGGATTCATTATCTTTGTTTTTTCAATTCCCTTTAACAGCAGTTCAACATCATGTCTACCGATACGGGAAGCATAAGCTTTGGCTGAAATCTCTGCGTTTTTACAGATCTCATCCGCCACTTTTTGTGAAACACGGGAAAACTCATGCTGTAAAAAGCCGGAAATACTTTTTGATTTTGTACTTTTAAGCATTACCTGCAGCACACCCAGCTCAACACCATGGGGATGGGGTTTGATCTCTTTTGTTTGTTCCGGCAGTTCATCCGTTGACCGCTCATAGGTAATGGTTTCACCCCCGGGTTCATGATAGATTATCTGCACATGGGGATTTGCAATTGCCACCTGACGCAGATACTCATCAATTGACTGTTTTCCCCGCATGTGTTTTCCTTCAAGCTCTATAACGACCCGGGTCCCATGATCAACATCCCACTCAACCTCCTGGTCATCAACAACCTCCGGTCTGTTTTTCTTGGTATCGATCTGAATTTTAAAATGATGCGCCGGTTTGTTCTTTGCCGTACGGCTGTCAATTTCAATCGGCTTGCCGGTCGTCAGCATGCCATACATGCCCGCAGCACTGATACCGATTCCCTGTTGTCCGCGACTCATTTTCAAACGATGAAACTTTGATCCGTAAAGAAGTTTACCGAATATGTTTGGAATCTGTTTTTTCACAATCCCGGGACCATTATCCTGTACCATTATCTTAAATCGGTCTTCTCCAAGATCTTCCGCTCCAACAACAATATCAGGCAAAATATCTGCTTCTTCACAGGCATCCAGAGAATTATCAACAGCCTCTTTAATTGCTGTTAATAGCGCTTTTCTCGGATTGTCAAAACCAAGCAAATGTCTGTTCTTTGCAAAAAATTCAGAAACCGAGATGTCACGCTGACGGGCAGCCATGGATTCGGCAGTTTCTTTTTTCCTCTTTTTCACTTTTATTGAGGCCGGGATAATTTCTTTTGACTTTTTCTTTTTTTCTTCCGTTTTCTTCTTTACTGCATTCTTTGCCATTAACTTCTCCGCACTATCTGTATAGTTCAATTTGTTTTATAAAGTTTTTAGGACTTGGCCCAGTTTTTTTCCAGCATCTATTGCTCTCTGAATAACTTCCGGCATCTCGTCAACATCTCCCATTCCCATCGGCTCGGCAAGCTGTTCAACAAGGGCTGTTTTAAAGTCTTCGCGCATACTTCCGCCGATAGCGAAAACTTTCATAATATCTCCTTATTATGTGTTTGTTCTGTTTTCAACAAACTCACGGACATCAGGCATCAGATAAATATTGTCAATATCAATAACTTCAGCAAGTGCAGCAGCACAGGTTGCTGCCTGATCATCAGGCCGCGCTCTACTGTTCAGAAAAAGGACTCTTTCTTTTCCGATTTTGCACAAACCTCCGGGACCATCTTCCAGAAGTTCTCTTCGAACTTTTATCCTGTTTGCCTCCAAAAGATCGACCAGCGTTTTAAGTATGTGATGTTCATCCATTTTATTAACAATTTTAAACTTAAACTTTTATATTCTTCACAAGAACATACAGCCCATGAAACATTATTTTAAATTTTTTTTTACTACTATATAGAATCTGCTAAGTCCCTCCCAATTTGCCGAAAAGGTTATTTGTTGTCTTCATTAAAAGCCTCTCCAAAGGTGAGGGTTTTAATGAAGAGTAGTACCATTGGCACTAACGTTGCCCTTGAACATGCCTCTATGGGACATGTTCAAGCCACCTGCTTAAGCAGGTGGTTGTTGACTTCCCGAATAATTTATTCTCTTTTAAGCTTAAACGCAACGGAAAATATCTTTCTTTAAAACTATCTTTTTCACAAAAACTTAATTTATTAAGAATCTATCTTCATATATAAAAAATGTGTATTTTAGCCTTTTTCATCAAAAAAAAATCGTATTTCAGCATAGTATATAGTATGATAACTAAAGTTTAAAAGAAAATGGGGTAAAAAAACAATGTCTCAGCCTGAACCAAAAAGTATCTTATCCTCCCTGCCTGCGCCATGGGGACACATTTTACCTTTGGGAATAAAAGTTCTTGTCTGGAGTCTGTTTTTTGGAATTCTGTATCTCCTTCGTTCATTTTTTCTTCTCCTTTTTTTGACTTTTGTTTTTGTATATTTTCAATCAAGCTGCATAAAACGTCTTGAACCTTATGTAAAGCTTAGAACCGCCCGGGTAATTCTCATCTTTTCTGTTTTTCTCGGGCTGCTCACCATGGTGGGGCTCTTTCTGGCACCAAGAGTAATGGATCAGGCAGGCAGATTTATTAACCAGTTTCCATCATATATTGAAAGTACAGATAAGGTTCTCTTTAATATCGGCGACAAATATCCAATGCTAACCGCTATTGTTCCTGAACTCAAAGAAGCAAACGATAACAACACACTTGAAAACGGAATAGATCCGCTCTCTCTGCCGTCACCAACAGCAGCCCTGGTTCAGATTCTTGCCGGCTTTGAAGAAGAAACCTCAGATAAGGAAAACATCAAACAGGTTATTGGAAAACTTAGAAATGTCGGTGAAAACATTGCGTCAATTGTCTCTTATTTTTTGTTGGCGCTGCTTTTTTCTTTTCTTATTCTTCTTGACCTTCCGATGTTCAGCAAAAACTCTACCAAACTAAAAGATACCAGAATAGATTTTATTTATAATGAGGTGGCTGACAGCATCAGGGATTTTGCCCGGGTTCTTGGCCAGGCTTTGGAGGCCCAGTTCATTATTGCATGCTTTAATACCATTTTTACTGCAATCGGTATTTCTCTACTTGGATTAAGTTCAAAAGTGGCGTTTCTTTCTGTCCTTGTTTTTTTCTGTAGCTTTATTCCCGTCATTGGTGTTTTTATCAGCTCTATTCCGATCTGTCTGGTGGCACTACAGACTTCCGGATTAAACACCATGCTGTTTGCAATCCTTTTAATTACGATTGTTCACCTGATAGAAGCATATATATTAAATCCCAAAATTTACGGTTCACATATGAGAATTAATCCGGTAATTGTCTTAATAATTTTGACAATAAGCGGAAAACTTTTTTATATCTGGGGACTTATTTTAGGCGTACCGGTTTATACCTATATTTTTGGTACAGCTATCCGTAAAAACCCGTTTGACACAAAACTATCTGAAGATTCACCTCCTTAAAGTGAAAATATAATAAATTAATAACCGGGAAGCCTCTCGTAGAAATTTCACTATTTATGAGACCCGGGCTAGAAAGAATGAATCAATGAGCATACAATTAATACCAAACGAGATAGTAAAACTTACAAAAGGCCGTTTTATTTCCGGTATTGGACTGACCATGATCAATGGTGTCTGTGTAGACGACCGAAAAGTAACTCCGGGGTCACTATTTATTCCTCTAAAAAATTCCCGTCATGCTTCAATAGAAAAAGCATTTCAAAAAGGAGCTGTGGCAACCCTGGTAAGCAGTGACAGTAGAACATCTTCCCGCACTTATAAAAATAACCCGAAAAAAATCTTTATTGAGGTGGAAGACACACTCTCCGCTCTGGTTGAGATGGGTCGTTTCTGGAGATTTAAATTGGGAACAGCCTTTACTGCAGTTATAGGGAGCAAAAACAGTAACCGAATTAAGGCTTTGTGCTACACGGTCATAAATAACACGATTAAGACCGCTGATATTCCGCATAAGCTTACAGACTCTCTTGATCTATCTCTTTTGCTGATGGACCTCAAAGCCGGTTTTAAAAAAGGAGTTATCGGCATTGAAACTGAAAATCCAGATGAAGCTGAAAAGCTTATATATATTAGCGAACCTTCCGTGATTATGATAACCGATACTGTGAAAAAAGATATTAAACTGCTTACAAAGATCATTGGAAATCTTGAAAAGGAAAAAACCCTGATCCTGAATGCAGACGATTCTGGCTTTGTCTCTCTTAAAAAATGCGCGCAATGTAATATTGTGACTTTTGGAACAAAAAAAGCAGACCTTTGTGCCGGAAAGATTAAAAAACAAAAAGACGGAAAAACAGAATTTGTTTTAAATCTTTTTAAGGAAAAAATAGAAATAAACTTAAATATCTCAAAAGAGGTTTCTCTTTTAGATTATCTTGCCGCTGCTGCGGCTGCATATGTAGCCGGGCTTGAAATTGCTGAAATAAAGAAGGGGCTTGAAGGAGTTAATTAAGGCAGCTTCACTGCCAGCGCTTCCACATATTTCCATGATTTTGGTTTTTGCTGGGGAAAACCAAAGTGCTTCATCTAGTTAATCTTCCAGGCGTTCTGCCCGGTAATATCAGCAAGATCTTCACAGAGCCGGTCCACACAGATTCCCATGGATTCAAGTGAGACAGTTTTCAGTTTAGGTGATTTACAGGGCTTTCCCTGCATGCAGGAAATAGCAGGGCAGGCAACACATGGGCCGGATCCGTATTTTTCCACAACAGAACCTTTCCCAAGGACTTTTTCGATATCATGTTTCAACCGGTTCAGCACATGAAATTTCCACGTTGCAAGGTCTCCCCGCTTTGCTGTGAGTCTGGTCTGAAGAACAATAAAAAGATCTGCTTTTATTAATTTCTCTTCAACCTCTTCAACAGAAATTGTATTTGGCGGACAACCGGGCAGATTGCCGTATCCCGGACAGCGCCCAAAAGTTTTGGTCTGATTACCACCGGCATCCGGCCTGAATATCCAGTAGGGCATCATGCACATATCTTTTATGCGCTGATTCACGATGATCATTTCGGGGAAAAGAAGTCTGACCCAGGCAAAGTTTTTGAACTTTCATAGGAATAGTTTCTGATCTGGGAAAGAGAAATAAGGTCTTTCAGTTCTGAACACTTCTGTAAAAGCTTAAAACTTTTTTTATAGAGCTTCTTTTTACGGGTTGGGGAAAGCCCCGCGATTTTTTTGTTATCCTGCAAAATTGAATCTATAATATTTTTTATGGAATAGTTTTGCGGAAGCCTGTTCTGCTTCAATTTTTCTAAACCGATCTATAAAAGGCTGTTATTCTTAATTTGCTTCCTTAAGCTTCCCCTTAAAGGCTGCGCCAAATTTTTTCAAAAATTTAATCAGGAAATGCCTGTGGCAGGTTTTATCATCCATATTACACTTACACACAAGTACAATCCGGTCTTTGTCCAGCATATTATCCCAAATAAACCGATACTGGATAAAGCTCTCTTTTAAGAACTCAAGATACTCTTTTTCAAACTCTTTCTCTTTTTTTCGACCCAGCCGATAATCCAGGATCAAGGCCTTTGGCGGAGTCAAGGTATAGTGACCGTCATGAAAGGAGACATTAATCATATCGTCTCCTTCATAACCAAAATCTGCGAGATAAACCTTTAGCTTATGCTTTTTAGCAGCTCTTTCCCTGAATATCTTGTCAATATGTACCGGTATCGCTCCTGCACCCATTTAAAAAAAACTTTCAAATTACAGATTTATAATATATTTATCTCTTTCTTCTTTAAGCTTGGCCTTGTCCATAACCTCAAGAGTCCTATTTTTCATAGCAGGATTGGTAATCGCGTCTGCACAGACCTTTGCAATCTCACCCCGGCCGATAAGGCCGCCAAGTCCGCCGCCTTCTCCGAAGACGATTTCTCCTGAAAGGTCTTTTTCATTATAACCGCCCGGCCTTAACAGTGTATATTCCATGCCGAAAGACTGGATAAATGCTTCTGATCTTTCTTTTGCTCTTAGAATAACTGTCATTGATAGTTTATGCATCAGGCTTATAAAACATCTGCTATTGCCCACACCATTTGATGATATAACCACGATTCTTTTAAGACCTTTAGCCTTGGCAGCTCTGGCCAGGTTCTGATTTCCCATGTTGTCAATCTTATCAAGATCCTTTTTATTGAAAGGTTTTCTAGATCCAATCACACTGATAAGATAGTCTGCACCTTCTACTGCTTTTTCAAGAGATTCCACAGAAGTCAGATCTCCCTCAACCATCGCTACCTTTTTTTCAGTAAATTCAGGCTGTTCCGGAGAATCAAATGGCGGAACAAGAATTGCCCTGGCATTAAAACCCCGGGCTAAAACTTCATTTATAACCAGTCTGCCCACTCTGCCTGTTGCACCAGCAACAACAACCGTTTGTTTCTCTTCCATAAAAAGCTCTCCTCTTGTATAAGATTATAAAATAAATAGCTTATTATTTTTAATGTTACAGGAATAACAAATATAAATAAACATGTCAAACAAATGCCTTAAACGAATATACAAAGAACTTATAAAAGGTTTTTCAACAGGAAAGTTTATCTGACGTACCGCATTTTTTATTTTTTTAAGTATACTTCTTTTTATTATCAAAATATATCTAATGATAATGTGTAACTTCACAATGTTCCCTTAATAACAAAAAGTTCTCCAAGATTAAACGCCCGGCCAAGGTCAGATTCTTTTTCTCTAACGTCTTCTTTGTTTAAATTACCCATGCTCACGACAGTTCCTACATTTTCCAAACCGAAATCACGCAGATTATTTATAAGTACTTCGTAGGCAAGAGATGAGCAAAAATTCTTTTCTCCCTGGCTGATAACTATTGCTGCCTTTTTATTTTTTATTATGGAGGACATTTCTCCTTCAACTCTGTTTCCCTGAGCATCATATTCAGAATTAAAGGTTAAAAGTGGAAGCATTCTGCATAAAAAATTTAAAAGCAGCGCACTTGTGGTTCTCATATGATTTGGTGTCCCAAAAATAAAGAAGTCGCTTTCCCTCATTTCTTGAAGTATCTCTGTCATATCGTCATTTATGGAACAAGTCAATTGTCCGAATGGAGAACTCATACAGTTAAGACAACCATTACAGAATTCTATATTTTTATCTGCTATAAAGAGTTTATCCACTTCCACCTCTTCTCGGCTTTTGCAGCCTTCAATAACTTTATCCACCAGTATTTCTGTATTACCATTTTTCCGGGGACTACCGATAATCGCTGTTAGTTTCATAACGTTCTCCAAAATTTATTGCCTTCATGGACATGTTCAAGACACCCGCTATGCGGGTGGTTATTAACTTTGAGCAACTATCGATTAATAATTTATTCTGATTTTTTAAGAAAAGAGGTGTCCTTAAAATAATCACTTATTAAAACTATTTTCCCCTCCCTCATCTGCACAAGAGTAATGCCGCGATTATTATACGGCGCTCCATTTTTAAACCGCCCCATGTTTGACCAGACAACAGCAGCCCCGTCTTCATCAACAATAATATTTTTTATTGTAAATTTAAGCTCTGGATATTTACGCAATACAGACTTAAGGAAAACAATTATTCTCCTGCAGCCTTTTACTGTCTCTGAGCCGGAAAAATCAAGCTCTGCATTTTCAGAAACATGTTTTTCAAAAAGAGTAAAATCCCGTTTATCCATGGAGATTACAACAAGCTCTGCAAGTTTTCTATTTGATAGACTATTCTTTATCATTTTTATTCTTCTGGAATTTTTACATCTATTTCACGGACACTGGCAGCAAAACTGTCAGCACCCAGATGATGAAGCAGCTCAAGACCGTTATCATAACACCAGCCACCATTCTTATAATGCTCTTCTGCAACAGTTGCAGCCAGAATATTGGCAAGAATAAGTGATGAAGCGCCAAGATCAATGATCTGGCTCACACGGCATTCAAGATTTCCCACAGCTTCTTCAACCAGCGGCGCTTTAATTTTTTCCGATTTCTGCCGGGTAAGCTTAAAGCGCGCAAATTTATCAGGAACCTTACTTCCGGTTGTTCGTCCACAGCCTAGAACGGCTCCGGCAATTTTAATACTTGGGATATTAATTCCAAATTCACCTGTTTTTTGAATAAAAGGATATGAAAAGTGTCCCTTTCCTGAAAGTATAGCGACCATGCCCGGCTCTCTTTTTAACGGCATGTTCCAGGTAACAGAAAAGAGATTATCCGTTTTTCCGTCGCCTACGCTGATAAGCGCAACAGCACCGGGGTTTAATAGTCTGTAAGCATTTGGTGATGGATCGATCTTGATTTTTTTCATTTTCTTTTTCCTTTTTTATATAGTTTTAGTCTTTAGTCTAAATCATAAATATCAGAAGGGGCATAGGTCCGGGTCTCGCCCGCTCTCATATATTTTCCCGCCTGTTTAACCACATCATTTCCAAAAAGAAGAAGCGGGTCTGCTATTTTTAACTTTTCTTCTCTAGTTTTATTAATAAGATTTTCATTCATTGAAATTGAAACAACATTTCCTATAAAGTTTGTCTGTCTTTCTGAGGGCCGGTCCACTTTTTCCAGAACACACTCAACATGCTGGAAACATTCTTCTATTCTTGGAGGCCGAACTTTAATTGAAGAGAGCGCTGTCAGTCCTGATCTCTCAAGCTCATTTACACCCGCATCAAACATTTTGCCTGCTTCAGCAACCTTCTCAATCAATTTATATGGCGCATAATTTATCACAAATTCTTTTGTCTCTAAAATATTATGGGAAGTATGCCACATGCTGGCTGTACAAATTAACATCTGGGGGTTTTTTTCGTCTGAACAGTAAGGCATAATCAGCCCAAACGGTGCAGCATTTATCCTATCCTCAGCATCAACCGTGGTAACAATTGCAATCGGAAAAGGAATAATTACTGCATCTAAGTGCCACAAAAATTCAGCAGAAATCTCTTTTTTCATATCTTCTCCCTAAGTGATGAACTAATAACTCAATCTATTTGATTTTTTAAACAGGTTCAAGAAAAAATTGATTCTTACCGCTTAAAAGGCTGGGGCTCCCGGTAAAACCCTATTTTAGTCTTTACTTTTTCACACAATGTAATCTATTCTCATGAATACACATATACTCTAATTTCTGATAAAAAAACAATGAAAAACAGTGCCTCTGAAAATGTAAACCTGCCGTTTTTAGGAGAGGGCATATATGCCCTCATTTTGAGCTTGGTATATATTCTCTCTCGGTTGCTATTTCACCTTAAAGGCGGATATTTTAATGCCCGGCCTATTCTTTTTGCAAAACAGTACATTGACCCGGTTCTTCTTGAAAATGATCTTCTTGCAAGCCTTTTTCATCTCCATTCGCAACCACCTTTTTTTAATTTTTTTCTGGGCATAGTTCTTAAAATCTCTCCTATTCCAGCCTTAACTTTTGAACTGCTCTTCAAAACAGCAGGCCTTATTATGCCGATCCTGCTTTTTGGCATTTTATCAATGATAGGGATAAAACGTTTGATTGCCTTTTTAATTACTCTTGTTTTCATGTTTAACCCAACTCTTTTTCTTTATGAGAACCTTCTCTATTATACCCATTTCGAGGCTTTTTTTATTTTATCAGCAATTTTTTTTCTGCTTAAGTGGAGTCTGAATTCAAACACAAAAGATATCATTTTTTTCTTTTTGTCACTTTTGTGTCTCGGAATGATCCGGTCTTTATTTCATCCGTTATTTTTCTTTTTTCTGATAATAATTATTGCTGTTTTTATTTATTATAAACAAAAAAAACAATTATCTAAAATTTTTGTTTACGCTTCGTTCTTTGTTTTAATTCCTCTTGTGCTGCTATGTACAAAAAATTTGATTGTTTATGATTTTTTTGGAACATCTTCCTGGACAGGAATGAGCTTATGGATAAAAACAAATACCTACCTTACTGAACAACTGGAAGAATTTGAAACGGATAAACTGATCAGCCCGCTTGCTGTAAAAGCAGAACTTATGACCTATAAATCTATTACTAACTATTTTAATGAAAAAGAGCTTAAAGATATTGACTGCAATCATCCTGCAGACTGTGAAATATTAAAAAGTTCAGACAAGCCAAATTACAACCACAAAGGTTTTGTTACTCTCTCAAAACAACTGTTAAGAGATTCTTTTTCATTAATTCGTCTGAATCCTAAGTCCTTTGGTTTTTATACTTTTGGATCTTACAGCCTGACCCTGTGGCATTCTTCTGATTCAGTTCATGCGCTCTTTGAAGATAATATGAAAATTCTTGATCAGCCTGAACGTTTTTATCGTTTTTTAAATTTCGGTTTTTTCGGAATTAAAAACAGGCATTCAGATTCCCGCCTCTGGATAAGAACTGCCTTCGTTTCTCTCTTTTTTCTTTTCTTTTATGCCTCAACCCTCATAAATCTTTTAAAAAAAGAAGGGTCAATGCCTGTGGCAGTTAAAACAGTTTGTCTTTTCTGTCTTGTTATCCATGCATATACGATTGCAGTCTCATCTTTTATTGAGTTCGGAGAAAATAACAGGTTCAGATTTCCAGTTGACCCGGCTTTTTTAGTTCTGATGGCAGGAAACATCAGTTGTTTTTTCAAGAAACCTCGGAAGAAAGCTAATTAAGATTACTTATGATTATGGTAAAACTTTAGCGAGTAAAAACATTTAACATTATTTATCGCTACCTTTAACTTTTACTACCTCTGAAATGTTAAGATTATCAGTAGTAATGTTAATTTGTTGCTTGAAAATATTTAAATTATACGCTTTTTAAATATGATATCTAAAAGAAAAACACTTCAATCATTGAAGCGACTTGGCCCTTTTATTAAGAGATTTCGATATCGGAATGAAACGTATAGCCGTCGGATGGCGATATTAATTCTAGTCGTCGTCGCATTTAGCCTTATGGTTCGTGACGGTCCCGGTTCTGTAAGAAAGGGGTTCGATTTTCGCATGTTTTATCGAGTTACCTGTGACGTTTTTTCCGGTGATGATCTTTATGAAAAACATGCAGAGTTTATGTATTTGCCAATTTGGCCTCTTTTAATCCGTCCTCTGGCGTGGATGAACTTAAAACAGGCGCTCATTTTTTGGTTCGTGCTGAATGTTCTATTCCTTGTTGTTTCACTGCCTCTAGCCGCATATGTGATCACCGGCCAGATGCTGCCGAAGCGAACCACGCTTCTGTTTTTTCTCTGTGCCCTTGTCATGACTCACGCACTGAGTTCAAACTTCGAGCATGGAAATTCAAATCTAATTATACTGTTTCTTGTTGTGCTGGGTCTTGCATTATACCGACGCGGATGGGATATTGGGGCTGGGGCTGTTATTGGGCTTGCGGCGGTTATTAAAATCACTCCGGCGCTTTTTGTCCTCTATCTGGCTGCCCGGGGCAGCTACCGAGCCTTCATGAGCGCTGTAATTACAGCAGTGCTCATGATCCTGATTATTCCGTCTATGGCTTATGGACCTCGCCATAATATTGTTCTCATTCAAAGCTTTTACCAGAAAATGTTTCATCCTTACATCAACACGCTTGATGTTCCATATGTTCATGCCGGCGCAGTCCAGGAAGGTCAGTCACTGCCTGTGGCCGCCACCCTTTTGCTGACTAATTTTTATGAGGCCCGTACCAGCAAACGTGTGCACCTGATAGCCCTGCCTTTTGATACTGTTCAGGTAGGGGTGAGGGTGGCCGTTATATTGTTGGTTGCAGGACTGCTTATCAGGGGCTGGCGACGGCGGGGGAAACCGCGCCAAAACCCGGAGATCGGGATTGAATTTACCCAGATAATATGTACCATGCTGTTGGTGTGCAGCATAAGTCGAGTTGGGCACTTTGTGGAGCTTACATTCCCCCTGATGTGCTTTTTTCTGATTTCACAAAAGGGGATGATGAGTGCAGCTGTTCGCCGCACTGCTCTGACCACACTACTGACCGCGGGGGCGCTGTTCATGGGAATTGCTGTGTTTACGGAAGCGATCGATGTACCGTTCAAGACGTTGGTACCCTACTTTTTTATTACTCTCACACTTTTGTCGGGTAGTTTAGCGATGCAAAGACAGACGTGAGCTATCCTTCTGCTTCAAACTAGTAAAGCATCAGGGTCATCATTAGTTTGTATAATAGAAGAAAGGGAAAAGACAGGATTTTAGCTCTGCCTTTTTCACATAACCATCAGTACCTTTAACAAAACCTAAAGTCAACAGTTCGTACCACAATCTTAATTTTCACAACAGTTCATATTACTTCTGATAACATTAATTTTTTGAGTCCATTCACAGGTTCAAATTTATTCTGTCTGTGTGAGCCCCTCGTCAATCCTCCATCACAAGATCAACTAAATCCTCATTAAAAATATATCGCTTTGATACCTCGACGATGCCAGACTTTTTCTGAAAAAGCATACAACTACTTACACTTGCAAAATATCCTTGCTTCTCAGTCAGTTCTCCAGCCTGTAAGGCCCCTTTCATAAGTTTAAGGCCGTCTGTTTTTTGTGTGTTTGAAATGTTTTTAAAATCACCACCACCTCCACCAGAAAAAAGATAATCTGAAATAATAAATCACTCATCAAGAGACACAAGGGGCTAATGATTATAGGTAGTTAATTTATTTTTTGATATAACTCCTTGATAACTTCATACTTATCACCAGTTCTAAAATATCCATACAGCCATAAAAACTTTCTGTAGACAGTAAACTTGACAAGACTGTGCTTATTTAGTGATTGATTATTACTGTTCATGATTCCTTCTTTTCCTTCATTAATATTTATACCGCCGACATACTCAGTAAATATCTGATTTAAAAATTTAATCACCACCACTTCATTCACAGTAAAAAGGTATACACATTATCTACTCAAATAATACTCGCAAGGATAGGACTTACTTATACACTAAAAGCATTACTCACACGTATGGAGACAGAACAAGGATTATCGATGGTTAGTATGGTGTTTACTGTGTTGTTCGTTGCTCTGTTCTTTATTTCTTTAGAACCATTCTGTTATTTTTAATTTTCTGAAGAGCTGGTGATTAATTTTTATTCCTGAATCAGTCAGAGATCAACTTTAAGAGACGTGATTGAAAAAGGCTAAGGAGAATGCTTTAGAACAGCTTAAAAATTTAAAACAAGTCTTTGTACTTATTTCAAAAGTAATTGCAGCATTATTGAAATTCACTGTGTCAATTTTGAGATAAAAATAATGTCAAGCTGTAGTACAGTCTGCAATAGTATTCAGTCCATATCAGGACGATATCCTGCATCAAGAAAACCTTGTCTATCGATAACCTCATTAATCAGGGCAGTCTCTTTTTCCATGGGCACAAGGAATCTTGCATGGTTATTCACGCCATGCTCTTTGTCTTTCAATACCTCTAACCCTCCCATAAAAGAATCACAATCGACAGCATCAATATAAGCCTCTATGTAACTTAAGACTAACTGTCCCATCTGAGGGCTCTCAATATCTGCCATTGCAATATCATGTCTGTTCTTTTTAATTTCAGCCTTCATGAGCTTCTCAGTATCGATCTTTTTAAAACAAAACATTTTAGAGTAATCATGATTTAAGGATTTATCAGTGACAGGGAAGGGTATTTTCCAATCTTTAAGCATCTTACCCTTCAATTCTAATTCCAAACGTACAACATCTTTATTATCAATTACCTTAGGATATAATCTGATACCTTTTGGTGATTTCCTTATTTTGTTTGTGTAGAAGGTTGTTTCACATTTCCCTGATTTACTTCGTGAATATCTTAAACAAAGATGTTTCTGGATAGCTTCTTTAAACTCAAGTGCAGGAATACCCTTAACATAAAAGTCCCAAGCCAACTCAATCTTTTTAAGTAGAGGAGTATCATATGTTTTCCAAAAAATTTCATCAACCAGCGCCATTGTTTCACTATCAGGAGAATGAAGGATCAGGGTATCATTTGTACTGTGTATATCCTGACATCTATGTTTGTATAAATAATCTATTTTTGAGGTATTCTTTTCATACTGTCTTATCCTCTTATAATTACTTCTTCTAGGGACACAATCTCTAATCACAGCATAACCATTATCTTTTAATTGTTTATCTATTCTTGTAAAGCAGTAGTATCCGATATTAGACAGTCTGACTAGGTCGATGGATGTTTTAACAGTTATTTCAGTAAGTTGTTTAGAAAAGTAATTAAAGTGCTTATTATTATTAGCCCCGTGCCCTGTGTTATTCATCGTGATTCCTCCGTCTTAAAATTATTATTCTTTAATTCTTGGCAATATACTTTTTGAATCTGTTTTATTAGTTTTTCCATCGCTGACATGCACTCTTTTATGATTTTGTTTTTCTGATTTAATATTTCCTGATCAAATAGCTTCTCTGCTTCTTCATATTGTCTGTTAAGGGAAGATAATTCTGTTTTATCGACAGCACCTTCCATCAGGCACTCAATTCCAAGCAGGGCAGAGTCTTTCTCTTTTTGAATTTCTGATTCTGTTTTTTTGAGCTGAGATTCAAGCATTTCTTTAAAATCTTCAGATAAATTTGTAGCCATTTTTGTTTCCTCCTGTTCTGAAATCCATGTTGTGTACAGTAAATGTACAGTGAACTGGAACAAAAAAAGGACAGCACCAACAAAGATGTCGTCCCTTTGCTCACAAGATTTGCAAGCTATATCAAACAGTAACAAGTACCGTTAATTTTCTAATGGATGTTTAGATGAGTCTGGCAGTCAAGAGGTTCGAGGGTTCGACCCCCTTCAGCTCCATTAGAAAAATCAAGCACTTAGCACTATGCTAGGTGCTTTTTTTATGGGCGACATTTATGAATTGTACAGTTTTTGTACAGTAGAGTTCTCCTTTAATTTTGAGTTCAATAAATTCACAGCTTCTTTCATATGGGCAGAAGCAAGATGTGAATACCTGAGTGTCATTTTAATATCTGCATGGCCTAAAATTTCTTTTAAAGCTACTAAATCACCACTGATGTGGTCAAGTAAAAACAGACACGCCGTTAAGCGGCCAGTGATAAAATTCGTTTTTTCTCAAAATCATTTGGACTGTTGTACCCGATAAAGGAATGAAGCCGGCGGCTGTTATAGAACATTT
>Ga0307988_1000406_pt1 | contig 30340 bp, 16 predicted proteins | sample EllFjometagen183_FD_203166 | JGI IMG/M metagenome (GOLD analysis project Ga0307988, IMG submission 203166) | Marine microbial communities from Ellis Fjord, Antarctic Ocean - #183 | ecosystem: Environmental > Aquatic > Marine > Unclassified | place: Southern Ocean | collected 2014-10-08 | reverse complement strand
CTAGTATAAATTTATAACAGCAAGTATTGAGACACACCCTGCGTTTGATCCAGCCAGTTATACTCAATGAAGAATATCTATCTAAATTCAATAAATATAGTGGGTGAGAGATGTCTTGTCGGTCGCAGCGATCCGTTAACACAGGAGGAGGCGTGTGTGATTTCTGTGAGTAGCATCACAAAAATATGGGGACATTTTATTCATAGGATGGGATTTTGTTAATTCTTAGCAACTCTTTGATGGATTTATTCCAATTACGCGCATTGTATTTGCGTCTGCGGTTAGACTTTTTGCGAGACGGTCATAATTGAATGGTCCATATTCAGTTCTAACCTGCACTTCTGGCCACCCATCCCTGGAGGGGACACCATTCGTTCAATTCGTGTCATTCGTTGTGGAAAATGCAGTACCCATTGGGTAGGGAGCTCACTCTAAAATTAACTTGGTATTGCTGTTTTTTAATAGTGATGTGATTCACCTATTGTAAGTTAAGTATGATTATAATTGTCCAACTGACAAAAAGTTCGATATACTGATTGGTACTTCAGGTTATTCTTACCCTGACTGGCAAGGTGTATTCTATCCACCTGATTTGAAAAAAGAGGGTTGGCTTCAATATTATGCGCAACATTTTAGCTTTTGTGAACTGAACTTTAGCTATTACCGAATGCCTCAAGAGAAACAGATGGAAAAGTACCTTGAATTCCCCCTGAAATATGCCATTAAAGGGCATCGTTCTCCCACCCATGATCGGGTAGACTACTCACAAGCACGGGAAGACTTTAAGCAGGCCGTGAGTATTTTACAACAAGATGACCACATAGCAGCAGTGCTTCTACAATTTCCATATTCATTTGGCTATCTGCCTGGAAATCGTAAGTATTTGCTGGAGTTATTGGAATATCTCGACCCATTACCACTTGTGGTTGAGTTCAGAAATCCCCATTGGGTCAAACCAAGTGTATTTGATTTGATGAAAAAACGATCCTGGGGCATCTCCATGATGGATTCACCTCAGATAGCTGGGGGGATGCCAAAATTTGACATGGTCACCTCTGATATATCTTATTTGCGGTTTCATGGTCGTAATTCAGATAATTGGTGGAAGGGGGATAATGTGAGTCGGTATGACTATGGATATAGCCCTGATGAGCTAAAAGCCTGGTTACCCCGGATAGCTGACATGGCAAAACAGGCAAAGACAACTTATGTTGCATTTAACAACCATGCCAGAGGACAAGCAATTGAAAATGCAAATCTACTTACTTCCCTGGTGCATAAATCAAAGTTTATTTGAATTTGAGATGGGAATAGGAACTTTTGTTGCATTCCCTATATATAACAATATTATGAAATTGACTGATAAAGAGTACTAAAAAATAAGGGGTTGTTATGGCAGATAGTGGGCTTAATGCAATTGTGTCACAAAAAATAGAAGTTTCACCCGGGCTTATCATCTTACGCGTTGTACCAGAAGGATGGGATCTCCCCGATTTTAAAGCGGGTCAATTTACGGTCCTTGGATTACCTGGAACTGCTCCACGGAGTGAATTCTCAGATCCAGAACCAGAGCTTAAAAACCCTGACAAACTCATCCGTCGTGCCTATTCTGTTTCTTCTGCATCTATAACAAAAGAATATATTGAATTCTATATCACCATGGTCCGCTCAGGGGCGCTTACCCCTCGCATATTTGCCCTAAATCCAGGGGACCGTATTTTTCTTTCTCAAAAATTTACAGGTGTTTTTACTTTAGATAATGTTGAACCCGATTCAAATATTGTTCTACTTGGGACAGGAACCGGTCTGGCACCTTATATGAGTATGTTGAGGGCTGATTTACCCTGTAATTCCCAAAGGAAATATATCATTGTCCATGGTGCTCGTCACAGTTGGGATCTGGGGTATCGCTCTGAACTTAACACCATTGCAAATGTATGTAACAATTTCACATATATACCAGCAATTACCCGTCCTGATGCTGAGCATATTACGTGGAGAGGGACCAGTGGCTATATTCAAGAATTGTGGCAACAGGGAATTATTCAAGAAAAATCTGGTTTAAACCCAACCCCGGACAATACCCATATATTTTTATGCGGAAATCCCAGTATGATCGATTCGATGGTCGAAACTCTAGAAACTGAGGGATTCACCGAACATAGTAAGAAGGCACCTGGGCAGATCCATTTAGAAAGATATTGGTAATTACCGGTAATTATTGATATCAGACTGATGGACCAACCGTTGGTATCGTTAAGGAAATGCTAGTGATGGACCGAATATGACAGCATTTGAGTACTGCAGGAGACTTCGAAGTGCTCAAACCGGACTGATTGACTTGATGTAAACTGATTACTTGGTGCAATGGGGAAACTTGAAGACTTGAAGTTATTGCAGAGACTCATAATGATTATCAAAGGGAAGCTACCTGGCTACGGCTTGGCAGATCCCTTATCATTAAGTTTTTCGATTGAAACAGAACGGGCCTTCCTCGAAAATTATTTTAAAATTACACTCACTCGAACACGTCTTTCAATCATCTTTGGTGTTATCGTTTATGGTTTGTTTTACCTATTAGACCTCATGGTACTGCCGGATGTAAAATTTCCGCTCTTTATCATTCGTTTTGGGCTCGTGATACCGGTTACCCTGACCATATATGTTATCTCGTTCCAAGAAATCTATAAGCATTTATTTCAACTGCTTAACACCTTGTATATGCTAATCGCAGGTGTGGGTATTGTAGCGATGACCCTGATTAAACCACAGTACACAGAGGGATATTATACCGGGATAATACTGGTACTTATTTTTGTTTACATTTTATCCGGGTTGCGTTTCTACTGGTCGCTGGCAACAGGGTGGATCATACTCATTATCTATTTTATTGGGATTTCATTTTTTACAGATATTCCCTGGGTCGAATATCTGGACAATATCTTCTTCCTGGTTGGTGCAAACATACTGCTCATGTTTGGAGGATATTTTGCCGAACTCTTTAATCGGCGTGAATTTTTTCTGCAGTATCAGCTAAATATTGAGGGTGAGACGATTGAAGAAGTAAAGCGAGAGCTTGAGTTCAGCGTAATGGACCGTACCCATAAATTGCAGAAAGAAGTTGTTGAACGAAAGCTTGCACAAGAGAAGACCCAGGAAGCATTAAAGCAAAAAGATATTGTTTTGAGGGAAGTATACCACCGAACAAAGAATAATATGGGAGTCGTCATCTCGCTATTAGGGATGCAATCTTCTGAACAGAAAAAAAGACCAACCCAAGATGCTTTTTGTCAAATATCGGACCGAATCTACTCCATGTCTCTGGTCCATGAACAACTGTATCGAAGTGATGATTTGAGGTCCATTCGGTTTGATCAATACATCCGGAAACTGGTCTCAAAAGTGCATCATTCTAATCCGCAAACATCAAGTAAAATACTGGTACAATATAATTGTGATACAATTGAACTGGGCCTGAATGAGGCAGTACCATTAGGGCTAGCAGTAAATGAAATAATTACCAATACATTTAAACATGGATTCCCGGCAGGCAGGGAAGGCTACATCCGGATTAGCATGAGCAAAAATGAAGGGGGAGTCTTGCAGGTCGAGGTGAGTAATGATGGTCTCCCATTCCCCCAGGAAATTAATCTTAGTGATCCTGGCACTTTGGGACTCAGACTCATCAAACTACTTATTCAAGATCAGCTCCAAGGTAATATTTCGATAACTTCTGATGAAGATGTTATCTATAAAATTAAGTTGAAAATAGACAAATGATGGGATTCCGCTTCATATCCAGTTGGTCAAGCACATTTCTGAAAAAGATCAAAAAATTGGTATTGTTTCTGGGTGGGGAAAATACCCCGCTCGAGTCTATCAGTTTACTTTCATTTAAGTTCCCGCCTGAAACGGAGACCGCTTTTTTAAAGAATTACTATACAATAACATTAACCAGGACCCGATTAGCGATCGGCTTGGGAGCAACTCTCTATGGCATGTTTTATTTGTTAGACTATTTCTTATTGCCAGATGTGAGGGAAATATTTTTCCGGATAAGATTTGTATATGTGCTCCCCATTGGAATCCTCATCTATATCCTTTCGTTTTGGGAGATATTCAGGCATTTTTATCAAGTATTAAGTACCCTGTATACAATTGTTGCAGGTATCGGTATTGTGAGCATGACTTTGATTCAACCTCATTATACGGAAGCCTATTATACAGGAATAATTCTAGTTCTCATCTATACCCACATTCTTTCGGGACTAAGATTTTATTGGGCGTCCTTTTCGGGCTGGACAACAGTCATTGCATACATTGTGGGAATAAACTGGGTTACGACATCTACCTACCCAGAGTATCTGGACAATATCTTCTTTATCGCAGGCTCAAATATCCTACTCATGTTTGGCGGTTATTTCATCGAGCTGTTTTATCGGCGAGAATTTCAACTTCAATATCTCTTGAACCAAAAGAGAGAGAGAATTGAGGAAATAAATGTGAGTCTTGAAGCACGGGTTGCAGAGCGGACGAATGTCCTCAAAGAAGAGATTGCGGAGAGGGAGAATGCTCAACGAGGAGCTGAATCAGTCTTAGAACAGAAGGATATTCTACTTAGAGAAGTTTATCACAGAACAAAAAACAATATGAATGTGATTATCTCACTCTTGAACATGCAAGCTGCTGAACAAAAAAAACGCCCTGCAAAGGATGTCTTTAACCAGATTTCTGAGCGGATATTCTCCATGTCGCTCGTACATGAACAGCTATATCAGAGTGAAGACTTGAGCACGATTCGTTTTGAACAATACATTCGAAAACTTGTATCGAGGGTAAAAGAATCAAATCTCAAGGCCTGGGAAAATATTCAGGTGAATTATTCATGCGAGCCTATCGAAATAGGGCTGGAAGAAGCGGTACCACTGGGACTTGCGGTGAATGAGATTATTACGAACACCTTTAAACATGGCTATGATGACGGGGCTACAGGGAACATTCAGGTCAATCTGAAATTATCAGAGATCCAGTACCTGAGTCTTGAGGTCAGCAGTGATGGACACCTCTTTCCCGAAGGATTTAATTTGGAAGATCCAGAAACTTTGGGGCTACGGCTGATTAAAATACTGATTGAAGATCAGTTACAGAGCAATCTGTCTATTAGCTCGGATGAGCAAGTAAGCTATAAAATTGAGCTTCTACCAATAGAAGAGTGATCTGCCTGAGACATAAGGCCTGGTAAAAGACCTCACGTCTCAAGCAATGAAAATTCATTTATTGTTTAATTTGGGTATAATCCAATTCAGATCCAAAAGCACTATGGGGGATCAAGTAAACGGCCAGCGTGATCAACGCAGCTGATATAATCCAGACCTTGGCATTACCCGTTTTCTTCTGGCGCCAGGCAGCCAAAACCCAAGCAAGAAACGCAACAGCAGTTTTATTATCTGTTAAATCAGTGCCCCAGGGCCAGCCAGTCCAATAGGCATCAAAAGCATATTTCTGTACAAGGGGTCCGAGTATCAGGCCACCCATCATTAAAAATAGACCAGTAAGAATAGTGTAACGCAGCGCAAATGGACTTTCAACATATCCGGCGAAACCCGTTCTGGTGGCCATCAACATGGCGGAGAACATAAATAGAATGTGAGGTATGAGAACTGCTGCCGGAACAGCGCCTTTAAAGCGGATAATCACCGGTTCTTCGGTGAGGGAAATGGATTCACCAGACGTGGACCGTAAGCTTACTTCATAAATGATTTTCCCAGCAGGTGGCTGTGAAGGCAGGTTTGCCTTTAGGTGTCCGTCTTCCATCATGAAAGGGGTAATGCGCCATTCATCATGACTTTTAAAACGTTTCCATTTCAGGGTTGCATTAAATTCTGGTTTTGCAGCATCGAGATCAATAACTGCATTTTCACCCGTATTTTGTGAGCGGGGGAGGAAATAGCTCACCATTTTGCCGCCGATCTCAAGTTCACCCTTTACTGGATAAGTTGGACCCGTCGCACGTTGGTAAACCACTGATGAGAGGGTTATAACAATAGCTAGAATCCATAGGACCCAGGCTTGAAGTTTTGTGTTTTCAGACATCCATAAAATCCTTCTTTTTAGTGTGTAGCCGCAGATTTCTCAGGTTGCAGGTTATTAAGTTTATAGTTGGACGATGAGGATTACTTTTTCATCGCCTCTCAGGACTTCAACGGTAATGCGCTGACCTAATTTGACTTCAGCCATGCGTCCCATATAGTCATATACATTTTTAACGGCACGACCCTCCAGGGATATCATGATATCACCTTTCTTCATGCCTGCAAATGCAGCTGGACCACCGGGAACAACGCCTCCCAGTAAAAAGCCATTGGCATTGGCAGCAGCAAAATCGGGAATGATCCCCATTTTGATTTTACCACGTTTGCCACCCTTTGGTGGGCCTTTTGGACCGGCATCCTGATAGGGGAAGGTTTCATCCATAGAGGAAATATGCTGGATCAGTTCAAAAGCATAATCAGCGATCATTTTTTCGCCAGCAAAATTAATTGTTTCAATATCATCAGCTGGTGTGTGGTATTCTTCAGTTATACCTGTAAAGAAGAAGAGTACGGGAATATTTTCCAGATAGAATGAAGCATGGTCTGATGGTCCGTATCCATCTGGTGTCATAGATAGATTAAAATCATGTCCTTCAGCAGTTTCTGTGAGGAAATCCTCAATTCCTTTGGCTGTGCCAGTCCCACCGACGGTAAGCGCTTTAGAACGAGGATTTAACCGTCCAACCATATCCAAGTTGAACATCTGTTTAATTTGAGTAAGTTCAATTAAGGCATTTGATGTAAAATATTTTGAGCCAAGCAGCCCCATCTCTTCTGCCCCAAAAGCCATGAATATTACACTACGTTTAGGGACTGTGCTGCCAAGGGCAAGACGTTCGGCTATTTCTAGGACAGCAGCGACTCCAGAAGCGTTGTCATCCGCACCGTTATGGACAGCGATTGTATCAGGTTGCCGTGATCCTGAACCTGTTCCACCCCAACCCAAATGGTCATAGTGACCTCCAATAAGAATATATTCATTTTTTAGAGTTGGATCACTGCCAGGTAGGAGAGCGATGACGTTTTGAGTGGTCACTTCCTGTTGGAGTACTTCAGTGCTGATGTTCAGCCGAGTATCTAGAGCGAAACTCTGGGGGGTGAGGTTAGCATCAATTAAATTCTCTAACCCGACAATATCTTTACCGTATCCAGCTATAATTTTATTCGCAAGGTCCCTCTTAATGTGCAGAACAGGAAGGGCTGCCATGGAGAAATTCCGATCAATCCGCATTTCCATGAGCTCGTCTTTTGGATCAAATTTTTCACCACTAATGAAAATGACTCCGGCGGCTCCATTGTCACGGGCAATGAGTAGTTTATGACGTAGAGCTGAAAAGTTATCATATTTAGATCGAGCAGCTTCATTTTCTGGATTACCTCGGAGGAGCAGGACCCATTTGTCATTGACATCAAGCTCTGCATAATCATTCCACTGCATCGAATCATTCTCAAACTGGAATCCGTACCCGGCAAAGGCAATGCTTGCATCAAGGGTTGTGTTCATAGAGAAGACAGCAGGGATATAGTCCTCACCGGCAGCAGCGTTGATATCGCCTGATGTGAAGCTATTGTTTTCACCTAATTTTACTGAAGTTATCACATCAAAGTGTTGGAATCCGTCTTCACCCATGGGTGTGAGACCAAGTTGTTTGAAATGATTAGAAATATAGGTCGCTGCCAGCTTGCCTTCAGAAGTTCCAGGTTTACGTCCTGCCAGTTCATCAGAGGCTAGATAAGCGATATGATCATAGAGCTCTTGCTCACTGATCGTGGCTTGATTGGATAACATGGGGAGTGAGCACTGCGAGAGCAGCAGGCTCATTAATAGAATTATCAGATGTTTCATGAGGGGCCTCGGTTTGAAATAATAATTAACACGTTAGCAGTATAATTCTGAGTGGTGCTAATTCAACAATATTCACAGGGTTGAGAATGTCCAATATCTGATTTATGCCTATTGGATATGCAAGGCTGAACTTTGTCTTCGCGAGGGAGGTACGACTGCGGCGATCTCTCTCATTTATCGATTCCTCAAAATCATTTGATGTAAAGTTGGAGATTGCCGCGTCCCTAAGGTCTTCGCAAAGGCTATTCCCAATAGATACTGCATGCTACTGAAACTAAATGTTTAGCTATGGGAGAATGGCTATACATGAGAAAAACAGTCTTTAATGACGAATGTTGTTGTTTCGCATTTATTGCTTTGAAAGTGTCAATCAGAGGATAAATTATGGTGACACCATAAAAATATGCTGGACTCAAAAGACCATAATGCAGGCAGGAAAATTTTATCCCACGGTGGGAAGCAAGTCTGTTCGTCCAATAAAAAAGAGGCTACTATGAGAAGAAAGAACATGTTGGTTGTAATGATGATACTCATGTTCACGGTTCAAACTTTGTTTGCCGGAACCATCCTGGTTGTTGATGATGACAATCGCTATAACAACGAAACAAGAGTATATGAGGCTCTGAATAATACAGGAATTGCATTCGATTCATACGATTGTGATATTACTTCTGCTAGTCCTGATTCAGCTACCATGAAAGATTATGATCTCGTTATCTGGTTTACAGGAGATGACTATTCAGATTTGTATTTTTGGGATGCTGCTGATATGGACAATCCACATATCATGAATTATTTGGATCAAGGTGGAAAACTTTGGATGTTTGGGCTAAATATTGCCTACGATCGATACGGGAGTGCTGTTAGTGCTGCCGATACGTTTGCCGTGGGTGACTTCATGTATGATTATGTGGGCATTTCTTCACGCGATGCACAGTCAAGTTCCAGCGATAGCCTACGCCAATTAGATCAAACAGAGAATACCATCTCAAGTATTGACCCTATTTCTTGGAATACAGCCAGTGGCACCCTCAATTGGGTAGAAGGTGGCACCGTAACATCTGATGCTGTTTCCCATTATGTCATGGGTCCACCAGATAGTTCATTAGCCGGCCTATCCACAGTTCAAAGCCATTCAACAGAGACATTCTCCGTATTCAGCTCATGGTTTAATCCCTACTATTTTAATTCAACTGCGGATCGTGATACCTGGGTAGCAGATGTGATTGATTGGTTCGTCCTACCTGAGGACACCCTTGCAACCCTGGCTCTTCAGATTCCAGAGGATAATTCCAGTTATGTCATGAGCACTCTAACCGGTAGTGGCCTCGATTTTTTCTGGGAGAATAATGGCGCTAGCAATTATAACGTTTATTTCTCAGTTGATAGTGTGCTGATCGATTCCATCACGGGTTTAACTGATACAACAATTCACCTGGACTATGCTGCCTTACAAGCACTTATGGGTACCGATGATTACACCGCCATTGATTGGCATGTTGTGGCTACAATGGGGACAGCAGAGGTTGCTACAGCAGCTTTTACATTTGCCCTCTCAAACCAAACTGAAACTATTCTGGTCGTAGATGATGACGGTTATCAGAACTATGAATATTCACTCTACCAATCACTTCAACGCACCCAATTTGCTTTTGATACCTTTGATGCTGTTGCTGAGGGTGGGAGTCCTGACGCTGCAACCCTTTCAGCTTATGATTATGTAATCTGGTATTCAGGTAACGATGGTGGCGATCTGCTTTTCTGGGATGGTACCGAATCTGATAATCCGGCTGTGATTAACTATTTAGACAATGGTGGTCGGATGTGGATCAATGGACTGGATCTGCTCTATGATCGTTTTAGCAGCGCTCCTGTTAGTTTTGGTCCTGGAGAATTTGCATACGATTATATGGGCCTTTCATCTTATGATGCTCAATCCCGTTCAGATGATGGTGGCGGCGGTGCTCCTCTAATTGCTCGCGTAGCTGGCAGTTCAGTTTCCGCTATTGATACAGTAACCTGGCGTTTTAGTACTGCCTGGTATATCGATGCTGTCACATCAAATTATCGCAGTTTTGATGATTATGTTATGGGACCAGCAGATTATTCATTAGCTGGGCAAGCCAACGTAACTCATCATATTGGCGATGACTTTGTTGTACTCAACTCATTTTTTAATTTTAATCATCTTGTCAATGATTCTATTCGTGATGCCTTCACAACTGGTGTTATGAATTGGTTTGGCACTGTTGCCACTGGGAATATGCCAACGGTTTCAAATTTGACTTTTCCAGCTCAGGATGAATTTCTCGACATCTTTGTGAATGATACTGCAAATGTTGAATTTGTATGGGATGCCTCAACAGATATTGAAGGATTAGCTGGATATAGATTCCTGCTCGGAGATAGTGTTGGAAATATTGCTGGCCTTATTTACAGTGATCAACCGACACCCGGCTATACCATGAACGAACATGATCTCTATGAAATGATCCCAGCAGAACTGGATTCCATAGAGCTATTCTGGCAGGTATTGGCCTATGATGCCGATCATAACCTGACTGAGTCAGTTATTAATTCTTTTACCGTTGTTCGTGACTATGGTTCAGGTCCTGCGCCATTTTCTCTTATAACTCCCCTTGATGGCGCGATGATCAGAATTCATGCAACAAATGTTGTGGACTATGAATTCAACTGGGGATCCAGTGTCGATCCAGGTGGCTCAGCTGTGGCCTATTCACTCATGCTCCTCAATGAAAATGATTCAACACTTTTCGCTGTAGCAACAGGTGACACAAACGTTATCATAAGTTCCACCACCATGCTGACTTTATTTGGTGCTGAAACAGCCCTGGACCTAACCTGGGATGTGGTTGCTTCAAATGGAGCGGTAGAAACCCATGCCATGAGTCCTTTTGATCTGACTCTGGTGCATGCATTGCCACAAGAGATTTCTATTCTCGTCGTTGATGATGATGACCGTTATAATAATGAGACCAAGCTCTACACCGCTCTAGAAGACAGTTACTTTCTATATGAGACCTTTGATACGGGAATTTTAGGTGCATCACCAACTTTCATTGATCTTGCCACGTATGATCTGGTAATCTGGTTTGCTGGTTCTGATGGTGTGGATCTCCATTTTTGGAATACAGCAGATGAAGATAACCCGGTGATTCCACGGTATTTGAATGCTGGTGGAAGAATGTGGGTCTATGGTGCAGATATCCTTTATGATCGCTATGGCTCTGCTCCTGATTTCTTCGGTGTTGGTGATATAGTCTATGACTATTTTGGAACCAGCGGTTATCTGGCACAAACCTGGGCCAATGATGATAATGTTGGTCTGGAAATGCTCGTGAAAGCCGCCGGATCTGAAGTGACTTCAATGGATACCATGCGTTGGGGTGGGACTGATCAGATTCATAAATATGCTGATGGTTGTTCTCTGGGTGAAGGCGCCATGCCAGATATGAATTTTGGTCCTGATACCTATCAGCTAGCCGGTATGGCCAACTCATATCACATGACTGATGGAAACTTCATCTCCATGTCTACTTGGTTCAATCCCTATTATCAAACATCTAATGAAACGCGTGCTCACTTTGTTGGGGATGTTGTTAGCTGGTTCGAGAATACACTTGTTCCAGACACCCTAGCTGCGCCTGTATTGACAGCTCCTGTTGCTGGTACTCAGTTTGCACTTAATGCTTTCACGGATCAGTTTACATTTACCTGGGATGCCGTTAGTTCAGCTGAAACAGTTTACTATCAGCTTGTTATTGAAAGTGATGCAGGTGATGTCACACCTCTCGTGATGACTACTCAAGGTACCACACTGACTGTCGATGGTGGTGACCTGTTTGGTCTTACTGGGTACGGAACTGACAACTTAACACTGACCTGGAAAGTAACTGCCCAAACAGCAATGGCTGCCTACTCAGCTTCCAGTTCCCAGAGTCATGACTTTATCGAAGGTATCAACGAAGCACCGTTTGCCTTTGAATTACTCATGCCTACTGCTGATGACACCCTGCATATTGATACGCTGGGGCAATCATTTGACTTTACCTGGACACCTTCATTTGATCCAGAAGGAGATGTGATTGAATACCACTTTATCCTGGTTGGGGCAACTGACACTCTACTCAATATCTATACCGCAGATACTACCCTGGCTTATAATGCCAGTGAACTCATCGCGTTGATGGCTGGAGCAGAGAGCATGACCACTTTCTGGAAGGTCTTTGCTGAAGATGGAGAGTATTCAACAGGAGCTGCAGCGCAGATGTTGTATCTGGAGAACACAGTTGTGGGGATTGCAGAGCTTGAAATACCTGAGGCCTATCAGCTCTATCAGAATTATCCCAATCCTTTCAATCCAAGCACCACAATCCGGTATGACTTACCAGAAGCAGCCGATGTAAATCTTATAATCTATGATATTACGGGTCGGGTGGTTAACCAGCTACAGGTTGGATCACAAACTGCTGGTGTGTATACTTTACAGTGGAATGGTGTGACAGAGAATGGAATTCAAGTAGCAACAGGCGTTTACCTCTGTCGGATTCAGACAGCATCGTTTACGCAAGTGATTAAGATGCTTTACTTGAAATAAGCTTGATTAGAAACAAGCAATAATCAAACGGGTTGTCCTGATTTAAGAACTGGGACAACCCGTTAAATTACAAGGTACTTACGTGAGTATTTTCAGACAAACATTTATTATCGCCATATTTTTACTGGGGACTGCCTCGGGACAGGTTCGTGGTACAATCTCAGGACAGGTTCGAGATTCAGGAACTGGTGAAGCTCTTATTGGTGTCAATATTGTTGTTCTGAATACATCACATGGTGCCAGTACTGATCTGGATGGTCGCTTTCATATCCGCAATATCGTACCGGGATCACATACACTGATGGTCAGTATGATTGGTTATGCAACTGTTCGAGTTAAAGAAGTTGAGGTTGTACCAGATTTAAACACACCCATTGAGGTTGAACTAAGCTATGCCGATTTGGAAGGACAGGAGGTTGTAGTGGTGGCTGAAAAGCCCCTGGTCCGTAGGGATGCCACAACGAAAATGACTTCCATGTCAAGAGATGAGATTGCTTCCGCCCCAATCCAGGATTTTAATGGACTTTTAGAAACTCAGTCAAATATTGATGTGCTTAGCGGCACTCCCATTGCAAAATCAGGCTATAATGATCGCGGCATTGATGACGTCCGTTTACGGGGAGGTCGCAATAATGAGGTGGCCCTCATGATCGATGGTGTTAAAGTATCTAACCCATTGTTTGGTGGATTTGGTACCAATATTAGTGTGGGTGCCATTGATCAGTTAACCATTGCCTCAGGTGGTTTCAATGCAAAATATGGGAATGCCCTATCAGGTGTGATTAACCTCAGTACCCGGGAAGGGTCGAAGGATTTTAACGGTTCATTCAAGTATATGTCCAGTGATCCGTTCTCAATAGGTTTTTTGACAAATGAAAAGGGGAGAGCACAGGAAAATCAACAATTCCAGGGTTTGCTTTCAGGGTCGCTAAAATTCTTAGGTAAGGCCTCTTTTCTCACGACAATTGATATCAGCACCAAAGCCGGTTCAATTTATAAATATGATGATACTATCTGGGATGACCATCGGATACAGGATTTTAATGGTGATGGTCTTTTAGACACATTACCAACGTCAGCTGAAATATTTGATGGATATGTTGAATATGGACACCTCGATTCAATTTATACAGGTTTAATCAGTGCTTTTAATGATGTTGAGGGACCAGATGGGAAAAAAATAAATCCATTGGATCAATTCAAGGGCTGGCAGGGCTTTGGTTGGAATAATAGTCTGAATCTATTCTCTAAGTTAACCTACTACCCAATGTCCAATATGAAGGTCACTCTTACCTATCTTGGAGATAATCGTTACAGGCAATTCAATTCAGGAAATTCTTTATATATCTACTACATGGCTGGTCAAAATGTCCGATTCCTCAGGTCTGATAAATACACAGTATCCATGAATCAAACCCTATCACCAAATTTTTATTGGAATTTGATTGTATCTAGATTTGACCAAAAGCGAGAGATCAGAATTTTAAAGGACTATGAGAACCGATTTTCAGATGGAATCTGGGGCATCTTTAGACCGCCTGAAGATTATGATAAAAACCCTGAAGATTATTTCGCAGTTTCCTCTGATGAAAGTATCCGGGATCCTTTTGAAACATCGTTCTACATGTTGGCAGATAATCGTTGGTATGATGATGAGTATAGTATCACTTATGAATTAAGATCAGATTTTACCTGGAATCCATCAAATGCTGTCACGGTTGAATCAGGAATTCAATTCAATCAGATGGAGATAGAATATACCTCATATCAAAATATCAGTGGCGTCGATCCATTTCCGACCAGTTATAAACACCAACCCATTGAAGCGGCTTGGTATCTCCAATCCAAATATGAATGGGATTTCATTATCACAAATCTTGGTTTACGTGTAGATGCTTCCAATGCCAATGCAGAATTTTGGGAAAACCCACTTGACCCCCTCGGCGATCAAGACTTCTCTGACACGGACCTGGAATACAATCCAATTCGTGAAAGTTTAACAAAGGTAAAGATTAGCCCACGCCTGGGAGTAGCATTACCGCTTACTGACAAAACAATTGCCCATTTTAATTTTGGCCACTTCTATCAAAATCCAAATTATCGTGATCTCTACAGAGCTTCAGGTGATAATCGCGAAATTAGTATGATTCGAGGGAATATTATTGGAAATCCACACTTGGAGCACGAGAAGTCTGTTCAATATGAAATTGGTCTCCAGCATCAAGTGGGGGATGTCGCTGGTGTTGAAGTAACAGTCTGGCAGAAAGAATCAAGCAATCAGGTAGGATCGGTTGTCGTTGGAGCATACCAGGATGAAGGCCATGACAATCCCTATAGTTATTCAGTATTTCTCAATAATAATTCAGGCTTCGCCCGGGGGGCCGATGTGAGTTTAAATTTTAGAAATTTAGGTGCGTTTAGTGGCTCAATGCACTATAGTTGGTCCGAATCCTATGTTCTTCAGGCAACATCATGGGATGGTTTTTGGTCAGGTAACACACTGGAGTCAGGTCCTCGCAATGAAACCAGAAGTCCCTGGGATCAGCCCCACGCATTCCGTATGATGGGTAATCTGAGACTAAATAAAAAGTCTGGTCCTCAAATAGCAGGTCGTTATCCCTTTGGGAATCTTCTGATTTCACTCATTCAACGAATCAACAGTGGTTACCCCTATACACCCTATGTTCCAGGGAACACGGCCATTGAACCTAATAGCCGTCGCTGGCCCATGATGATGCGAACCGATCTGAAAGTGTTTAAAAGCATGAAGATATCGGGTCAGGATGTGAAGTTAACCTTTGATGTAAAAAATCTGTTTGACTATGAAAATATCCTCAGTGGCTATACCCGTACAGGTAGTCCCACTGATCCTGGAACATCCTCTTGGTATACACTATCCTCTACCTATTGGGATTCCCGTAATAACAATAATTATGCGATTAGCAGAACCATGCTCTTCGGACTGGAGTGGGTATGGTAAAAAAAATAATGAGTAGTGACCTATGTAAACAACATGCAGCCACGAAGACACTAAGGCACGCAGTATCACCAAATCTTTTCCTTTTGTCCCTTCGTGACATTGTGACTTTGTGGCCAGGATATGTTGGTCTAATAATTATGCTTTCGACATTTACTCCCTCATTTGCAGGTGACCCAGAGCAGAACCGCCAGTCTATGTTGGCGAAACCAGCCTCAAATTTTGACCGAGCTATCGGATTTATGGATGCCGGGCGGATGAAAGTCAGTGGGGTTGAGAATTTTGGTTTATTGAGTGGCTGGGATCCACCCAACACAGATTGGTACCCTGGAGCTATTCACGGTAAATGGGGTGAAATACGCTGGATCGCCCCCGTATTGGCGATGCCACCTGGTCCCTGGGGAAGAGATGTTCGCACTCAAGATGGTGTCTTGGAAGATCGCAGTAACCAATACAATGTGATCGAGTCTTTTTCAGCTGTTCATCTTTATGATGGTGATGGAATAACCTTCTCTGATTGGGAAGCGAAAGATGGTAGTCAGGAACATTATCATGGGAGCGTCTCTGAAGAGGGGATTCCCATGATCGCAGTGTCGACCATGGAGCAAAGCTGGCCTCAGGGGTATTATGATAGTAGCAAAACCTGGGTTTCCACACCAGGAGAAACTCACTGGCCCGGGAAATGGGCCTTGGACCCTGATCCTGATTCTGAAACCTTTAATAAACCGCTTCCAGGGACTTTTGTCGCTGATAAAGATATTTTCTTTGTCATGGATGATAAATACAATGGCATTCGCAGTGGCGCTAATACAGCTAGATATGGATATCCTCTCGGCCTTGATGTGGAGGTCAGCGGCTATAGCTACTCCAGTGTTTGGTACGAAGATATTGTCTTTTTTAATATGAATGTGATTTATCGGACAGCCGATGACTTACAAAATCCCAATAGCCCAAATTATGACCCGGATCGACGGCACTATGATGGTGTAATTGATAGTGCTTACTTTGCCTTCTTTGTCGATCCTGACTTGCCTGGAGCATTTTTAGAGAATTCCTTACAGGCAAGTCCTTGGGCTGAGGATGACTACGCCAGTGTTGAAGATATTAATGATGATGGGCGTATGGATATTTGCCTCATGTATGATAAACAGGATTACTTCACTGACTATACCAACGGCAATGAAGGACCTGTATCAGCGTATGGTATCCATTTTTTTAAGACGCCTCGTGAAGTGCTCAATGATCCCAATAGCCCAGAAATAGGGATAACTGGTTTTCACTGGTTTGATCAGGATGATGTAATGCGCTCTCACACCATCAATGAAGACTGGGAGAAAGTGCTTTATACTCTGTGTTCCGGAGAGAAAGAATTGCTGGCTGAAGAAGAACGGAACAAATGGTTTCATGATCTTGATGGTGATAATATTGATGAATTGTCAACCCTTAAGGAATTCCAGGAATCATTTCCGGTAAATAGTCGTCCCGATATTCAATTTTGGTTTAGCTCTGGTCCCTTCCGATTGGCGCCTGGAGATACAATTCCGATTCATATCGGAATTGTTGCTGGAAGAGCTCAACCGGGTGGTTATGACAGTCAAGGGTTTCCTATGAACGCTCCATCGGATCGGTTTAAGGATATCTATGACAATCTTTTTTCCGCCGGTGCCTTATATAATTCTAATTTTATTGGTGCTAAGCCACCCAAGACGCCAGAACTCACTGCTGCGGGAACCATTGATGCTGATAGTGAAGATTACCCACTTTACTTTGGCGAAGATGAACAAGTCACCCTTTTCTGGGGATCGCAGTCTGAAGCATCAATCGATTTGATTTCCAAGCAAGCTGATTTTGAAGGGTATCGAATATACCGAACTATTGTTGACTATGCCAATCAGGGTGACCAGGACTGGGGCGATGAAATCTATGATTATTATGGTGAATTGCTGGGTTTCAAACCGATAGCTCAATTTGATCTGGACAATGGGTGGTCTGATTTTGACCCTTATAATGAAAACTTTTTCTTGGGGAATAATACGGGCCTCCAGTATAGCTGGACCGATTATGATGTGATTAATGGTCTACGGTATCGTTATGCTATTACCGCCTATGACCAGCCCTTTGATTCACTTCGCGTGGGCTCCAATGAATCATTTATTGGGACAGATTCTCGGGATATCAATATTATTGACATCATTCCAGGTGGACAACCACTAGGCTTTACCCCTGGGGAGGTAGAAGTGACTCATATCTCAGGTGTAGGAACCGGTGAAGTTGAAGCCATTGTGGTTGATCCTATTGCGATGATGGCCAGTGAGTACACGTTGAGTTTTGCGGGAGATGGTGCAAATATTATGTTCAATCTCGTTGATGAATCTGGTACAGGTATCATTGAAGGGGCTCCTGAGCAAGCATCTATCGATGCGGGATCACGAGATTATTTGCCAACAGATAATGGGTTCCTACTTTCAGTACGTAATCATGATGAAGTTAAATTTCTTGAAAAAGGGTGGGACACAAATTTAAGCAATTCGTTGATGAGTTTTACAGATCTTTTGCAGCCCACAAGCTCAGGCGAAGAAAGACCGGGGTCATACTATATCGTATATGGCGATTCGACTCCCAAGTACCCAGAATTCTTTGTTGCAGATGCAGCTAAGGTCCCTTTTCAAATTTTCAATGAAATCGAGGACCCTGATTGGGAGAATCCAATTACCCTGGCGATTGGAACTTCTTCTAATGTATTTCGTGAATGGCAGAGTGGCGAGATTATCCAGCTCATGGAGGGCTTGCCAGCTCATAAAACATGGTACTTTCAAGCAAATTGGGATTCCTCTGAGGTGAAACCTGAATTGGGTGATATCTTTATGCTGCGTACAAGTGTTCCATTTACAGAAACAGACCAATTTAAGATAAGCAGTTTTCCATCCATGATCATTGACAATACTGGTGTGTTGGATGTGAAGGTTGTCCCCAATCCATACATTGTCAGTTCAATTACTGAACGACGTCATCCCAGTTCACCAACGACACACGACCTAAGATTTATTAATCTTCCCGCTCATTGCGATATCCATATTCATAGCTTGAATGGTGATTTGATTCGCAGTCTGCGACATGATTCTGAGACAGTCGGAGAGCATCATTGGGATATGCTCAGTAGCGATCGTATGGAAATTGCTTATGGTGTTTACATCTATGCTGTTATTCCAGACGCCGGGGAGAAACACCTGGGTAAATTTGCAGTGATATGGTGATGAATATGATGAATAAATATGAATTTATGCAGTCACTGAACTTACCCTTCGATACGATTGCTACGCAATCACTCAGGGACCATTCAGAACCAGTTGCTGGGCAATCACTCAGAAACCGTTCACAGTTAGTTGTTTCGAAAATGCTCATAGACTGTTTCGGAAAGCTATTCCAACCGGTCACCGAGTGTTCCCGACGACTGAGTCGGGAATGTATCGAGGTGTTAGGTTGGGTTCAGGCAAGATCAGTCCACAGCATCAACCAAATGCTTACACGCAATCTGGTTACTTTGACAATTGTATTATTATCAGTCAATTTATCTGCCAGCGATTGGGAAATCTTTCGCAAAGGAACCAATGCAAATGCCTTTTTGTTGATCGGAACCGATGCAAGAACCATGGCCTTAGGTGGTGAAGGAGCGGGTCTTTTAAATTCATCAGCCATTTACTGGAATCCCGCAAATGCGATGAATAATCCTAAAAATCAACTACGTCATGAAGTGGGTCATTATCTGCTTGGGATAGATCATCAAGTGAGCAGCATCCACCTTCGGTTGGGAAGCGAGCAAATGTTGTCAGCAACCATTAACAATCTAGATATAGGTCAGGAAGAAATCACCACAGTCTATGAACCACAGGGGACTGCTCAATACTATAGCAGTCAAGCGTTATCACTGGGACTTAACTATGCAAGATTATTGAGTGATCGAGTGACTATTGGGGTTCAGACTAAATTAATCAGGGAGCAGATATGGCTGGAAAGATCACAGCTCTTTGCCTGGGATATTGGTTTATTGTATCACGAAGGAATCTCTGGATTTGCTCTTGGAATGGCGATTCAAAATATCGGCGCGCTAAGTCAGCTTGAAGCTGGTCCCAGAACCTCATTTACTCGGGAAGATGATGAGTCCAATCCCGGTAGTGTAACAGCTGATGCGGTGTACGATCTTAAACAGTTTCCGCTTCCTTTGGTCTTTAGAATGGGTCTCAGTAGATCATTTCATTTTAAGAGCAGAGGCTATTTTACACCAGGATTACTGCTTAACATGGGTTTCTCCGATGGCTTAACCACTCCTTTTGGCGCCAGCTTTGGTCTGGAATTGAGCCCTGTGAAGTCATTGATGCTTAGAAGTGGTTATCAGTTTAACCGTGATTTGGGTGAACTATCTGCTGGTTTGGGTCTGAGTATTCCCCTCACACAGGGAACTCGGCTCATCATGGATTACGCCTGGATCGATATGGATTATTTTGGTGCAGTTGAACGCTACCAGTTGAGTCTTGAATTTTGATGAGAAGCCTTGATGTCGCTAGGTTCGGCAATGAGCAGTTCTAACATTCTTTTAATAAAAAAACCTCTATGCAATTCCTTGTGTTCTGCTAGGGTTATGACAACAAATGAGAAATAGGATATGATGATATATTCAAAACGTGCCCCTCAGAAGATGATTGGGACCACCTTAAAAAGGGTGATGAAGGAAAAAAATCTTAAGCCAGCTGATCTCGCAAAAGAAACTGGCATCAATGTGAGAACCATATATTCCATTCTCAATGGACACCAAATGGCAGGTCCTGAGAATTTGACATCCATCTGTGGTATTCTAGGAATCAGTATGGACGACCTTTTTCAAGTTGGCATGAATAGTCATCCGATTTTTTCCAAGCCTTATGAAGAGAGTCGGAGTTATGCCCACTTTGAGAATATCTGGTTTGGTGAAAACGGGGGAGAGCGTCTATCGGTTTCTCGTGGGTTCTCTGTTGTAAATCAGAGTCTGGAGATGCGTCAAGAAGTTCTAGAAAAAATATTTGGATTGAAATCAGCAGAGCTTGAGCTTGCTTTGGAAGGTTTCCAGGAACGCCAGAGAATTATTGAAGAAAAAGAACGACAGCGACTTGAAGTTGTTGTTGAATCGGAGATTGTTGATCTCATCAGACGGCGCCCACCCCTAGATAAAATTACTTCTTCTCATATCGATGATATGCTTTCTGGTATCATTGAAAGGTTAGAAAATGACTCCCTTTCATTTGAGCTGGTGATAATACCTCGTGAACGTTTTGTGGTAAATTATCAGATTATCAACCGTGAAGTTATCCTCTTTGATTTAGGAACGATCTTTCTGCGCCAACAGAATCCTGTGATGTTGGACCACTTTCTTAAAGAAGTGTCTGAATTCAAAAAAAATCATAATCTTTATCCTGATATCTCAGATCAGATCAAATTTCTCAAAGGGTCTTTATGATAAAACAAAGACAGGATTTTGATAGAAGTGATCTTATGGGTGGCGGAGATAGGGTAAGTCTTGGTTCTACCGAGACCAAGATTCTCCACATCACCCAAAATCTGATCAGGTTTCAATCTACAGTCGATCAATTGAGTCAATTGGAAGCAATTGTGGATTATGTGGCTGATCTATTTTTGGAAGGTCAATATTTTGTTAAAAAACTTTCTTTTAACAATGTACCATCAATTCTCATAACAACTCACGATGGGAAGCGACCTGACATTCTGTTTAATGGCCATCTTGATGTGGTCGCAGGGTATCCCCATCAATTTATTCCTGATGTAAAAGATGGATACCTCTATGGTCGTGGTTCGGTCGATATGAAGTTATTTGATGCGATTGCGATTCAGGCCATGATTGATTTGCATGAATCACAACCCGAACTGAGTCTTGGTTGTTATTTCAGCTGTGATGAAGAGGTTGGTGGAGTGAATGGGGCCAAGGAATTTGTAGAAGCAGGGTATTCAAGTGGGGTATTAATTAATGGGGATGCCGGAGTTGATTATGCACTGGTTACCGGTTCAAAAGGCATACTCAGGTTTACCATGACCGCAGAGACAACGCCAGGCAGACCAGCCTACCCATGGGAGGGTATTAATGCGGCTCAGCAACTGCTGGATGGGTTTAATGAAATCCAGAATCGGTTCCCCAAACATGAACTTGCCAATGCTTCGGATAACTGGCACACAACTTTTAGTATTAGTAATCTAAAGACCGAACAACATCCCTCTGGTTTACCTTTTAAGGCTCAAATGACCTTAGGGATCAACTTTATTGACGATCTTTCATACGATGAACTATTCAGCAAACTCAAGAAATTGGTACCCAACCTGGTGCTAGAGCAGATCAATGTGGCTGAAAGACTAGAGGTCGATGATCAACATGAAGTATATGAGCGCTTTCTGGATTTAGCTGAGCAAAACTTTGATAGAAAATTTCAGGTAAAAAAAGACAATGGCAGCTCAGATGCCAAGTTCTTTAAGGATGCAATGGAGCACATTATCATCGTAAAAATGCCTGGTATTGGTGCTCATGAGCCTGATGAAAGAGCGCGAGTTGATGGTATTATGCCAATGTATAACACCTTAGTTGAATTCTGTCTGGTGGAACATAAGAAAAAAAAAGAATCGTTGGAAAAAGTGGGGGAACTGGTTTGAAAAACAACATGATACAAATGGTGCTGATTGTGGGATTGATGACTTTATTGTTTAACTCGTGTAAAGAAACTCCCTATCAAAGCTATTCCTCAGTGAAATACCAGCCAGCTGGTGGGCTTCAACTTGATCCAGGTGTGTTCCTTGATGCTGATAGTATGGTTGCCTTAAATCTTAAGCTCGGGGATGTTGTGGATGTGCAGATTGATGAACACTATTTGCAAGCCAATGTATTCCCCTATAGTTATGATTCAACAGAACTGGGCATGAATCGCTTTATGCTGGCTAAACTTGACTTGAAGGCTGGTCGCCACCAGGTCCATATCTCGAAGGCTATCAAGCCAAGCATACCTGTCCAGCGCTTGGAGATGCATGGTGAATCATATCCTGGTGATGTAGCAAAATGGGGACATTTTGTAATTTCTGCCCCTCATGGAGATTGTGATTTATTTACAGGTGAGATTGTACAAACCCTTACCAAAGACTATGGTATGCCAACCTCAGCCTTTTACTATCCGAGATTTACATTTTTAGGACATTGGTTTGATGCCAATCGTCCTCTGGGCAAAGCCCCGCGTGAAGATGGCCAGTGGACCCTTCGTGAGCGTATTTGGAATCATGAAATTGACAGCGTCTATCATTCCTATGAAGACCTGATCCGGAAAACGGCAGAGGTTAACTCTGGACAGCCTTTGGATTTTCTGTGCAGTTTCCATGGCCACGATTTGAAAATGAAAGATGCTGATGGGAATCGAATTAACCGAGAAGTGATAGAGGCCTATGGCTCTGGTTTTACTCAGGATGAGTACCGGATGATGGTAAAATGGTTCAATGAAATAAGCGCAAAATATTATGAGACAACACCGCTACTGGTCTTTGGGAATCTACCTGAGCATCAGGATTATGAAATCAACGGTCAAAGCTTTGGCTTTTGGTATACTGGATTAGGAACCCGTACCTACGGAACCTTAAGAAGGACCAATACATCTCGTGGTTTGCACATGGAAACACCGAACTCCATGCGTTTTGATAGAGTTGATCGTGGGCATACAGCTAAATTATTTGGTGAGTTCTTCACAAAAGTTCATGATGTTCTGATTTATACGCTTGAACCAGCACTGGTAGATACTGATGATCATCGTTCAAGTCTTGAGCCGATAGCTTTACCCCAGGCTAATTTTCGGTATCGGGGAAAAGATGTATCTATCAAACCTTTTAAAATCGCACCCGCTGAGGTTACGATTGGTGAATTTAGTCCATTCATCAACACGCTGTTAGAAGCTGGTGAATATCTCGTGGTTAAAAATCAACGAAAAATAGCGGATACAAATGGAAACTTGATCTGTCATTTTGATGCCCTCCTGCAGGGAGATATGTTGAGCTATGAAAATGGGATATTGTCACCTGCTAAAGGTCGTCAGTATTATCCTATGACACACATGACCTGGCACGCTGCTACTGCTTATGCTACCCATGTTGGTGGTCGTCTGCCCACAGAAACTGAGTGGGTCAGGGCTGCTGGATTTTGGGATGATTCATTACATACTTATGCAGTTACTGGAAGTGTCTATGAAGATTATGAGAAACAGATAAATTTTGACGGATCTGATGATCCAAATGCAAATGCCCACTATCCTCAAACGCTTCCCGTGGGATATCTTGGTGCAAATGGTAATGGATTGTATGAGATGTCTGGAAATGCCTGGGAATGGTGTTCCGATTGGTTCAACTCACGCACTTATCGCAATTTAGCAAAAGATATAACTCATAATGATCCACAGGGGCCTACTGAGGGCACCATGCGGACCTTTAAGGGAGGGAGTTGGACAGCAGGCTTGGAGGTTACCAAAGTCCGTTATAGGGTTGCCCTGGCACCAGAACTTGCTCTTTCTGACCTGGGATTTCGGGTGGTTTGGGATGAATAATATTATACTATTGATCATTGGCCAAGGCCACCCCAAACACCTCGTTCTCAGGGTATGAAATAGTCTAGAAATGAGCTACGCAGTAAAAATATTATCCTTAATCCTTGCCCTGACCTGTATTGTTCTGGCGAATAACCATGATTTTTCGCAGGATGAATTATTATATCTATCCCAAAAATGGCAACAGAGTCATTCTGATATTTATGAACAGGAAATTACATCACTAAACGCAGTTCAAGAGATTATTCACGATGGTGAACTACTAGCCTGGATATTATTCCCCGCCAATGGGGGTTACCTGATTTTTTCTGCTTCCCAGGAAACCAGCCCACTGATTGCTGTTTCTGATAGAGGGAATCAACAATCTTTTAGCGATAATCACCCTCTTTTGAAACTACTGAAAACTGATTTGCCAAATCGTATTTATCGGGCTCAACATGACCCAAACGAACAGATCGACCTCGCTCTAGAATGGCAGGCTCTCCAGGATGATGAGTCCACTTCAGTTACCCGTTTGGATACCATTATCTTTAACGAAACGCCAGTTTGGGGACAGGGGTGGGCCGCTGGATCCCGGGTGTTCAATCTTTATACTCCGAATCATTGGTCAACGGGATGTGTGGCGACAGCATTGGCTGAAATTTTAACTTATTATCACTGGCCCATTCATCCTACTGGTAGCAATGCCTACTTTGATAACGGTGTGAACCTGTCGGTGAATTATAATGACTTCACTTATGATTGGGCCAATACGCTGGACAACTATTCCACTGAACTCTCTACTCCTATTCAGAAGGAAGCCGCCGGACTCCTAAGTTATCATACAGCTGTCAGTGTTAATATGGATTTTGAGTCAGAAGGCTCCACTGCCAACACTGCGGATGGTGTGACTGCTTTGCATTATCATTTTCGTAGCAGCGGACATTATACAAGTAGTGGCGCAACGGGATTTTTCTCCGATGTGATCGCCAACCTGCAAGATGGCCGCCCAGTTGCCATGGCTGTTGATGGCGCTGTTGATCATGCCGTTGTGGCAGATGGTTATGCCGATCAGTATGGGCTATTTCATATTAATTATGGTTGGGATGGAGACAGTAATGGGTGGTATGATATCACTGGAGCTTTCCTGCCTGGCTACAATTATACAATTATTGGTGCTTTGAAGGGGATTGTACCCAATCCAGAGATAAACCAGGTTACCAACTGGATCGATGAAGATTCTTTTGTGTTGGAATGGTTGACCAGTGATCGACTATTTGCTGATCATTATGAACTTCAGCAGAAAGTTGGCAGTGGTATTTGGACCACTTTGAGTTCAAGTATTTTAGATACCAGTTACGTGATAGATGCGAATTCACCGGGAACTTATATCTACCGAGTGCGAGCGAACCGTGACAATATCTGGTGGGATTATTCCCGAGAGTTTACGGTATCTATCGGGGAAGCTGTTACGCTGGAATTTATTGTCAATATGCAGAATAGACCTTTGGTGGCAGGAGAGGAATTGGTCCTTTTGGGCAACATTGATCCTCTGGGGAATGTCCAGAACTCGCCTGAATTTACCTTTGCAGGAGAGGGCCTTTACAGCACCCAAGTGATTTTCGAAAATTCATATATTGGAGATACTCTGTCGTACCGGTTTGGCGTTCAGGGACCGGATTATCAGGATATTGAGACCTTCAACCGAGAATATGGACTCACTGCGATTGCGCACCAGAGCCTTGAAACAGTTCTGTTCAACCTACCCGTGGGTATCTCTGAAGAACCTGATGAATTGGGACCAGAGATATTCAGTTTGGGTGATGCCTACCCTAATCCCTTCAATGCAACCCTGAGTATTCCCCTGGATATTGGAAATCCCGGGCTTTACGAAATTCAGATATATGATTTGACAGGAAAAGCTCTTGGAAGTCAGCCGATACAGAGATTTTCAAGCGGGTCACACGTGGCCCAAATTGACTTTGGTCACCATCAGTTTTCATCGGGAGTGTATTTCGTTCGAATTAAACATGCGAATTATTCACAAATAATAAAATGTCAGTTACTAAAATAAAAATATTCAGAAAAGCTTTCTCTCGCAGAGTCCGCAAAGAGCGCAGAGTCGATTAAGGCCATGGGGTCAAATATTGAATAAGATTAAATATATAACACTATCAACAATGAGGGATAATCCTATGAAAAAAATGATACCGCTACTCCTGTTGTCTGTATTCCTGACAATGGCAGTTGCTCAAACAAATAATTCAGTGGTTGCTGAAGTTGATTATTTTAACGCAACCCGCTATTCAGGTGCCCGTAATATTGCCCGTACCACTGATGGAAATATCTTAGTCGTCTTCGAGCCTGCTTCAGGTTATACGGATAATAATCAGGATATCCATTACGTAACATTCAACTCCTTTTTTAATGAATGGGATCCGGCTGTTCCGCTGAGTCAAAGTACTCAGAATGCTACTGGCATTCCTGCTGTAGTCGCCGATGATGCTGGCCGAGCATTCGCTTCCTGGAAGGAACTAGAGGACGATGGTATTCGCCACATGAAATTTTCAAAATGGGAAGGTGGCGCATGGTCAACCCCTGTCGTTGCTGATAACATTGATAACAATGCTGGCGTGGGGACCATTAATCACGGATTGAATGGTGATATCTTCATTTCATACTCAATTTGGAATGACCCCGCTGTTTTTGATCCCAATATGTATATAAGTCAGAGTGCTGATATGGGGGTTACCTGGAATACAACAAACCTGACCGCTGAATATCCAACACCAGGTGAACTTCCTTTCAATTATATGGATTCAGATATTTCACCTGTGGGAGATGCTGGAATGATGGCCGTCTGGGAAGACAAACCTCTACCAGAAACCAACCAGTATGAGATTATGATGTCGCTTAAGAACGCTGACAATACCTGGACAACTCCTGAGATTATTAGTCCCTATCTAGATGGTACCCCGCAAGTCGCCCGCTATATCGATGGCTGCACCCCTCGAGCAGATGCGCTCTCCATTTATGAATTTGGTGGTGCTGAATATCCTCTGGCTGGCCAATCCAATATGATCTTCTATGATAACGGTACATCACAGGTTTTATCATCATTCATTAACCCCTACTATCAATTTCCCTTAGACACACGAGATAGTCTCGTAGCATCGGCTCTGAATTTTTTCAATGTTCCGACCAGCGGCAGTATTCTATTTGTAGATGATGACAATAAATGGAACAATGAAATTGCTGTCACAGAGCCTCTGGATAATCTTGGATTCACTTATGATGTCTTTGATTGTGGAGATATTGGTGGCATTCCCACTGATCTTCCTACAGCCGATACACTAGCAGGTCATGATTTGGTAATCTGGTATACTGGTGATGATGGTGCTTTGGATAACCTGGCATTCTGGGATGTCCAGGATCAGGATAATGCTGAGCTTAAGAGTTTTCTAGATGCTGGTGGCGCATTGTGGATTGTTGGTCGTGATGTCTTGTATGACCGCTATGGCGCACCCGGGGAGGGTGATGATGATACCTATACAACGGGTGACTTTTGCTATGATTACCTCGGCATTGAATCTTATGATAGTCAGACATATACAAGTGCAGATAACAATCTGGGTGTAGCCTATCTTAATTTGGTCTCTGGGACAGGCTTTGTTGGATTAGATCCATTAGGTTGGGGCAATGCCGGTGTGCGAGATGGTGAGCCCGTGATTGCCACTGATCCCAGCGGTAATGTACACATGGCCTTTTATCGAGCAGACGGCTCACATATCCAATACATGAAATATTCCAACGATAGTTGGAGTACACCGATTCAAATTGATAGTTCTCCAGATACCCTATTTACGCAACGCCCCAGTATTGCGGTAGATCCTAATCATGGAATTTATATCACCTGGTTGGAACGTGCCCCAGATGGTATTTATAACGTGATGTACAAAACATCTCCAAATGCAGGGATAACTTGGAATGAAAGTGGCCAGCTAAGTGATACTGAATATGCCAATGCCTCGAGTTATTCCATAAAAAATGCCACCATCGGCCGTAAGGTCCGGGAAGCTGGAATTGGTTTTGGTGGAGGAGCAGATGTGATTTGGACCCAGGCAGATGAAAATGCCAGTATGGGATATTACGTTATGTATGGCAATATTCCCTATGTTGGTAGCGTACCCGTTGGTGTTGATAAGCCGAACGTCACTGCGGACAATTTTGAATTGACGGCTGTTTATCCTAATCCTTTTAATCCTTCCGTAACCATGGAATATGATCTCAGTACACCGGCAACTGTGGATGCTCGAATCTTCGATTTGATGGGGCGTGAAGTGGCTGTAATTACAAATAATGCGGTAATGTCTAGTGGAACCCACCAGTTAAATTGGAATGGCACCGACTTTGCATCAGGAGTTTATCTGCTTAAGTTGGAAGCCCAGGGCATACAGCATATCACGAAGCTTATGTTACTCAAATAAGGGCCTTTGGCTAAGTTATAGGAGTCAATACATGAGTTTATCAGTCGCATCAATACTGGGAATAAGTCCCAAAAATTTACAGAGAAGTGATCTGCTAAATTTTATTAATCAGAATGAGATTAAGCGGATTACGTTTCACTATACAGCAGGGGATGGTCGTCTCAAGCAACTCATTATTCCTGTTAATAATATGAATTATGCAGAACGAATATTGGCTGCCGGTGAGCGGGTTGATGGATCAAGTCTATTTAAGGGTATGGTTGGGACCTCGGCTTCAGACCTATATGTCGTCCCGGTCTATGCTTCAGCTTTCATCGATCCCTTTGATGAGAAAAGTATTAGCTTTATTTGCCGTTTTCTAGATCGAGATGAAAAACTAGCAGAATTTTGTCCAGATAATATCCTTATGAATGCTGCCCAGACTTTAAGGGATAAACATGACTTAGAGCTTTGGACGCTAGGTGAATTAGAGTTTTATCTGATTGGTACTCAGGATGATGATCGCTATCCCATGCCTTTTCAAGCAGGCTACCATGCCTCTGGACCTTTTTCGAAATATATTGATATTGTAAAAGAGATTTTGGAGATCATTGCTGATATCACGGCCCATGTAAAATATGGTCATTCAGAAGTTGGTACTATCAAAAGTATCGAGAGCAAAGAACAGTTTCTTGATGGGAAATATGCCGAACAGTTTGAGGTTGAGTTTTTGCCTGCACCCGTTGAGTGGGCTGCCGATTATATGAGCCTGGCTAAATGGGTGGTTCGTCAGGTCGCTGATCAATATGGCCTACTGGCTACTTTTTCACCCAAACTGGAAGTTGGGTATGCTGGTACAGGTTTGCATTTCCACATGGAGATTCTCCGAGATAACAATAATATTATGACAAACTCGGATGGTGAACTTTCAAGTATAGCCAAGCAAGCGATTGGCGGATTACTCAGATATGCACCCTCGCTTACAGCTTTTGGAAATACTATTGCCGCTTCACATCTAAGGTTGGTTCCTGGACAAGAATCGCCAACACGACTTTTTTGGAGTGATTTTAATCGCTCAGCACTGATTCGAGTTCCCCTGGGTTGGCGCCATGGTGAGGATATGGCCTCTGTCATTAATCATCGTTTGAAGGATCGGTATCAATCACCATTTAAACGCCAAACCATCGAACTGAGAAGTGCTGATGGATCTGCACATATCCATTTACTGCTGGCTGGAATTCTTATGTCCATTATCTATGGATTGGATCATGGAGATGTGTCTCTACAACTTGCAAACAAGAGATATGTGGGTCCTGGTCAGAAAAATACGGGTGATATTCCGGAACTCCCACCTAGTTGCTATCAATCTGCCCAGTATCTTAAGGAAGAATCAGAATTGTATTCTGAGCTTATACCGCAATATATTCTGGATCATGTGTGCACAATGCTTGAAGCTGAGGGAGATGAGAATTTAGCCAGCGAATTGGCCGAAATGAATGAGGATGAGAAAATTATCCGTTTGAGAGAATTGATGCACCGTTGCATTCACGTCGCTTGACGACAGATACCCCCCAGTCCATCATCAGACCTGGACATTGAGCCTGCCGAAATGCCCTCATGGGATTGGCTGAACCTGATCAAACCTAGTACAATTGGCATAATACCAATTTCACTTCCATTCTATACATGGATTGTTCGTTAGCCACTGGGCTTCGTAAGGCTTCGCCCCGGAAGGCTAAATGAAACACCGATC
>Ga0307988_1000405_pt1 | contig 30341 bp, 34 predicted proteins | sample EllFjometagen183_FD_203166 | JGI IMG/M metagenome (GOLD analysis project Ga0307988, IMG submission 203166) | Marine microbial communities from Ellis Fjord, Antarctic Ocean - #183 | ecosystem: Environmental > Aquatic > Marine > Unclassified | place: Southern Ocean | collected 2014-10-08 | reverse complement strand
AAAATTATTGGAATTACAGATAGTTACAAGCTAATAAAACTTTTTTCATAATTGAATTTATAAAAATTTCTTACGCTGATTGCTTGAAATAATAATTTGATAATTATTCTCGGACAGCCTCCTAGCCTTAATAATATTTGCATTTGCAGGTAAAGACAAAAAAACATCCCTTAGAGTCCCTTTCTTGGGCCACCAGAACTCATCGGCATCATTATTTATAACCCAGTTTGCGTTATGCTCTAAATAAGCCATCCTAGCCATCTTAGTGACCCAAGCATGCTGATTATAATTATCTCTATTCTCGTATATGTAGAATAATTTTCCTTGCGTTTCATATTCCTTCAAAATATCTTTTGTCGAGTCAGTAGAGCGGTTATCTGTTGCAATAATAAAATCAACTCCTTGTGCTAGATGAAATTTAATATTCTCGCGCAAAATATCTTCTTCATCTCTAACTAATAATGTCATGGCAATTTTCATTTTAATTTTCCTTTCTATTTCTAACGCTGGAGCTGAGAAGCGCGCAGCTTTAAGCGCGTCGATTCTCAAGCGACTGGTTATAAGCCATTTGGTTCGCTTTGCTCCGACACTAATTTAAATAGCTTTTCAATGGCAGGCTGGCCATCTTTATCTTTGGGCTCTATTGATACTCCATTTGGAAAATCGTCATATACAAAATTTAGAATTATACCCTTGTATTCAATTTCCCATAAATGCATATCTGGCGCTTCAATTTTTTTGACTACTCTAGCGCCAATTTGTTCGGCGTATTTCTCTGCAAATGGCGGAAACGTTTCCCAGTTGCCTTCCTCTGTAAGCTCTATTCTTTCGCAGCCAGAGGCCATTTTCTGTTTCTTAGGGTTTACGAATGTAATCAATTTTGATCCTTATAACTATTAATATATCGACTATTGGGCGTGTTTGCCAACACGCCCAATTGGCATACGATTGCGTGAAATACTGCCATTTGGCGGTCTATTTACATTTCTGTTCGTATGGGCATTTGTAAAAATAGCGTTTGCTAATTTTCAATATAAAAGGTGTACATATGTACGACTTATAGTTTTGCCGTATTACCAGAAAATTCATTTTATTGCCTAACATTACTTTTAAAATTATAATAATTTAATATTATTATCAAGCAAATATTATTTAAAAAATAAAATTGATAGAAAATGGTCGAAATGTTATACGTATGAAACATTACAGCATAAGAACTGAGGAAAAATACGTAAGCTTATATTAGAAGTATTTGTAGGATTAAAACACGACTTTTTAATTAAGGTTTAATCAATCATAAAATAACAGAACATATTAATCTTAATAGTCTGGAGGGCATATGATACTTACAAACATTGAGTCGGTTCCAGGGAAAAATATTGTGGAACATTATGGTGTTGTCTCGGGAAGTACTGTGAGGGCGAAACATCTTGGGAGAGATTTTATGGCATCACTGAAAAATATTGTCGGCGGTGAGCTTAAAGGGTATACAGAGCTTCTCCAGGATTCCAGGGCTCAGGCTGTTGAGCGGATGACCGAACAGGCAAAGCAGTTTGGCGCAAATGCTGTTGTTAATATTCGTTTTGCAACTTCATCTGTTGCGCAGGGCGCATCAGAACTTTATGTCTATGGTACTGCGGTACGCGTAGAATAGAGAAGGAGAATTTATGGATCAGTTAATATTTTTGATTATTCTTGTGGGGGTTGGATATACCGCTGGGACGATTGCGGAAAAACGTCACTACAAGTCAATTGAAAAAAGAGAAAATAAATTTTTAAAGCTTTCTGTCGTTACTTTGAAAGATGCTTTTGATAAGGAGAGTCCAATTCTAAGGACGAGACTGGTGCAGGGGAGCGCTGTGATTTCTATTGATTATTTTAAACGTATACTTGCCGGTCTTAGAAATATTGTTGGCGGTGAGGTTAAATCATATGAGACTCTGGTTGACCGTGCAAGGCGCGAGGCGACTTTAAGGATGAAGGAAATGGCCTGGGATGCGGACATAATTTTAAATTTAAGGATCGAGACTTCAGCTATTGGTAATTCAGCTAACAGAAAAAAGACCATTGGCAGTATCGAGGCGATTGCGTATGGTACGGCAATAACATATAAGAAATAAAATGAAGTATTCTCCAAGGAAAATAAAAACAAATGTAAATATTTCCCACACCTCTCCCGCGAAAGATTTTTTTCTTCTTTTGTCCGGTATCTTCTGTGTCATTATTATCGTCTATTTCATCCTGGGTTTACTGGTAAATGTTGCTGTTGCCAGGCTGCCGGTTCAGGTTGAAGAAGGTCTTGGGCGTGTCTTTAAACAGTTTTATGAGAACGCGAAAAACGATGAAGAATCAAGAAAACTTCAGGGGCTGCTGGATAAATTAGTTACCGGGTTTCCGGAAGAGGGACGGGCATTCAGGGTTTATCTTGTTGAAAATGAAATGGTTAATGCCGTAGCATTGCCCGGTGGGAATATTGTTGTTTTTACCGGTTTGATGAAAGAGGTGGAAGCTGAAGAAGAGATCTCATTTGTGCTTGCCCATGAACTGGGCCATTTTGCTAACCGTGATCATTTAAAAGGCCTTGGAAGAGGTCTTATTTTATGGGTTTTGTCAGCGGGTTTTCTTGGTTATGATAACAGTGTAACGGCTTTAGCCGGGCAGTCGTTAATGGGCGTTCAGATGAAGTTTTCTCAGGCACAGGAAACAAAGGCCGATCTTTTTGCTCTTGAGCTTATGAGTGAACAGTTTGGTACTGTGGCCGGCGCTGTTGCTTTTATGGGAAAGATATCTGCAAAAGAAGGGAAGGGGATGCTTGCATACTATTTTTCTTCCCATCCCCATCCGGAAAAACGTGTAAAAGTCATTCAGGATGAGATACGCTTAAAGGGATATAATACAAAAGGATCAAAGAAATGATATTAATTTAAATAGCTTCCTGTTATGTTGCCGGTGAAACGAACGTAGTTTTAAGTGCTTTGGTTTTTTTAGAGTGGGTTAGATTAATTATTTAATATTCAAGATTACTCCTTTCTCATCATAAAATAATATAATTTTCAGAGAATGATTAATTCTGTATTTTTTTATGAACCAGGGTAGCTATTTAGTTTAAAAACAGTTATATATTATAAATATCAAATTTTCTTACAGGGTAAGGATTTCTGTTATAGAATTAATAAAATTTAAGTTTTTTGAATAAATTCCAATGTCAGAAGAAATTTCATACGAGGATCAATTATTTAAAGGTTTAAAGGCACTGACAGAATCCGCTTTTCCTAAAAAGTGCGCTTCCTGCGGGGCAGTCTTTGAGACTGCTGATCAATTTTTTACAGCAACAGAGCTCGTAGGTGGTAAACATACCGGGTTAACACAGGCCGAAGAAGAAGACGGCTCATACATTGTTGAATCGTTCAGAAACTGTCCCTGTGGTTCTACCATGCTTGTTTTTTTTAGTGATCGCAGAGATACTTCAGAGGCTGGGTTGAAGCGTAGAGAAAACTTTGAAAAGCTGCTGGATTTCCTTGATGGACAAGGTCTTGACCGGGAAATCGCAAGAAAAGAGTTGATCAAGGTTGTGCGCGGCGAAAGAAGTGAGATCATAGAAAAATACCGCCCTCAAAATAAATAATCCGTATAGTTACAAAACTATTTCCCCTCATAATATATTTTCCTGCAAAATCATAATAGTTTAAAATAATTTCATATTATTTAAAGACACCGCTATCTGGGACGACACTCAAAAGCTGCCTACTATAAGAACAGCGTTTGTGGTTTCTGTATGATTTCTCTTTGATTATGATATTTGATAACGCTGGCGCTGAGATGCACACAGCTTTAAGAGCTTAGATTTATAAATAATTTCATGTATTGTGACCTATTTAATACTTGCACTAACTCAGAAAACTCATATATTAAAATTGGTGTTGTGAGGGCAGTAAAAAATTCATTTTTTATATATACCAGAAAGCGTTGATGGTTTCGTTGAATTACACTGCAAGGTAAACCCTGTTCTTTCCGTCCTTTTTTGCTTTGTACAGCATTTCATCAGCAGCATCAACCAGCTTGTTCAGTTTTTCGCCGTTTCTGGGGAACTCGGAAATTCCCATGGAGATGGTGATATGGAGGTCAACATTGTTGTAGGAAAAAACATTTTTTTCAATGGCTTCTCTTAAGCGTTCGGCTACAATTTTGGCCCCATTCTGTGGTGTTTCCGGAAGGTAAGTGATAAATTCTTCACCGCCGTATCTGGCGCTGATATCAAATTGCCGGAAGGTTTTTTGGATCAGGCTTCCCACTTCAGTGAGGACGTATGATCCCATAGAGTGACCGTGGACGTCGTTGACCTTTTTGAAATTGTCCAGATCCATCATGATGATGGAAAAAATTTTCTTCTGTTTTTTTGCGTTATCGATTTCCCATACCAGAGCTGACTTGAAAGAATCATAAGTCAAAAGAGCGGTCAGGTTGTCATGCTTGATCTTCTTCTGTATGTCGGAATGGTACTTAGCCTCGATTTCGTCCTGGATGGAAAACTTGAGGATGGTATCTCCAACCTTTATTTTGTCGTCATTATTAAGGATGTGTTCGGAAATTTTATTTCTGTTTACATAAACATGATTGGTGCTGTTCAGGTCCACAATCTTATAAACGGTTTTCTGTTCCCGAGGAACATAAATGGGGCGGATCTCGGCATGGGACCTGGAAATCTGTTTGTCTTTAAGTATGATATCTGCGGACGATGTTCTGCCGATGATCAGATTCTTTCGTTTGATCTTGAACGACTTGCCCAGATCATTGCCTTTCATGATGATTAGGTTGGCAAAGTGTTTTTTTAGTTCGTTAACGCTTGTTGCTGAGGCAACGATGGTTGTATCGCCTTCATGTGTTGTTTTAGAGACCATAGTGAAATGATAATGGATGAAGATTAGAAAATTTAGTTTCTTTGTAATCTTTTTTACATATTTTATTTGATATAGCAAGATTTTACTTGGATGAATGTTACATTTTGATTGATTTTGAAATTAGGCTATGCTTAGATTGCTGTTTACTTGTTTGCAGAATTTAAAAGAATTAAAGGAAAAGAGCATGGATATTAATGAATTTAAAAAGCTTCCTGTAATGGGAATATTGAGAGGTATTGATGCTTCCATGATTTCACCTCTTTGTGAGGCTGTAATCATGTCAGGACTTAAGACCATTGAAATTACCATGAATACACATGGCGCTCCGGAGTTTATTCGGCAGATGGCAGATGCTTCACAGGGGCGCTTAACAGTCGGTGCGGGAACGGTGCTGTCTATGGAAGACCTTCATGTGGCACTTGACTCGGGAGCCACTTTTATTGTGATGCCTACCCTGGTGCGTGATGTTACGGAGTACTGTAGTAAAAATAATATCCCGGTTTTTCCCGGGGCATTTACGCCTCAGGAGATATATGATGCCTGGCGAGCTGGTGCATCAATGGTAAAAGTTTTCCCAATTAAGTTTTTCGGCCCGTCATACCTCGGGGAAGTGAAGGGGCCGTTCCAGGATATTGAGCTTCTTGCCTGCGGCGGAGTTAGTGCTGAAAATATAAAGGCCTATTTTTCAGGAGGTGCTTCTGGAGTATCTTTTGGCGGAAGTATTTTTAAAAAAGAATGGCTTGAAAAAGGCGAGTTTGATAAGGTGCAGCAGGCAGTTTTTGAACTCATCCAGGCCTGTTGAAGCCTTTATGGTTATTAAAAACAGGATAATTACTTACTTGTACCAGCTTGCATATTTAAGATAGCTGTTTGCTATCCTTTCTATCTGGCCTTTAGACAGGTCATCGCTTATAGTTTTTATTTTTTTTACAGGTGTGCCCGCATAAACACTGTTTGGCTCCAGAATGGATTTTTGAAGAACAACAGAACCTGATGCAATAATCGTATTGCTTTCAATAACAGCATCATCCATTACAATGGCCCCCATGCCGATAAGCACATTGTCCTTAACCGTACATCCGTGAACAATTGCATTGTGTGCGATTGATACATTGTTCCCTATGTTTGTAGGTGATTTCTGATATGTGCCGTGTATGACCGCGTTGTCCTGAATGTTTACTTTGTTTCCTATTTTGATGTAATGGACATCGCCTCTCACCACAGCGCTGAACCAGACAGAGCAGTCATCACCCATGATAACATCACCTATAATGGTGGCATTTTCCGCAAGAAAACAGTTTTTTCCGAATTGCGGTGTTTTATTATTTAAAGTTTTAATTAGCGCCATTTTGATTTTTTCTCCTAAAGTTTACTAAAATATAAGTATAAATAATTGTTTTTTTTTCGTCAAGGTTTTAGCTTGAGGTGTATGTTTTTGTTGAAATAAATTTTATTTTCTAATATTGTCCGAAATAAGAATAATAACCTGTTTTATAGGGGGATTTAATGGCTGAAGTAAATGAATTAGAGGAATATGCGGCAAATGTGCTTAAGGAAGAAAACCGTTACTATCAGGAAGTTACGGTTACACAGGTAAACGGAGATTGCCCTTATGGCCATAAAGAAGGTGATGTGTTTAAGGTGACTTGTATGAACAGTGATGCTATCTGCGGGTCCTTGTTGAAAGGTATTTTTCATTCAATTATTGTTAAGCATTATGGTGGGAGCCTGCTCTGGGAAAAAGAAAACAAGGGAATAAAAGGGGCTTGTCCTGAAGACGGAAAAGTTGAGGTGGAAATAAAAAGAATCGAAAGAAATGAGAATGTTCTTTTAAAGATGCCGATTAAAAATGTTGATATGACAAATAAAGGGTATCCGGCTCTGGATAAATACAGGCTTTTTGTAGAGGTGCGAGATATTGCGGTAAACTGTTACTGGGGGCATAAAATTGGTGATACCTTTGAGGTGGATCCTTTTAATGTTGGGGGCGCCTGCAGCTTTCTTTATGCGCAGCTGTACCCGTATATGCATGTGCTTCTGTCCGGAGCGTCTCCGCCCTGGGCTTTTGAAGAAAAGACAGTTGTTGGGGAATGTCCGGATACTTATGACCGGTTATGCTACAGGCTTTTTTTGGAGGAGCGGTAGTGTAAGGGATGAAACTTTACGGGATGTTGATAATAAATAAATGTGGGTTTTAAATAAGTCGGGATCTTAACTATTAGCAAAGGTTATGTTGACTCTGACAATATTTAAATTTGGTACGTTATATTGACTCTGGGTTTTGTTAAAATTACTCGTGGTTATTTAGCTAATATATTACAGGATTAGAAATATAGTTCCCTCCCCAAGTAATGCATATAGAATCATGATTGTTCGGAACATATTCAAGAATTTTTATTGGAAAACGAGTTGAGCCAGAACAACCGAAACAGCCCCATGCACAATCCACCTGAGTATTGCCGGGAGCAATTAAAAAGGACCATCCCCAATCAGGACTAAGCTCTACGCTAGCACATCCAATTGCTACTATTCTATTAGTATCATCAATAAATTTGAAATTCATCTTAAGCTGACCTGATAGTTTGGTGTCCACTTGTTCGGTTGACCAGTCTGCTCCACTATATGGATCATGTTTAAAATCATCACGGTCGAAAGTCCATGTGTGAGATTCATCTGTGAGAGTAACATTAATCATATTGGTCATGAGTTCGAAATCTTTGCGAAGACTAATATAAGCTGTGGCTCGTTTGCCTTCCCCATCTGTTACTGTTCCACCGTTATTGTTAATAAGCCTTGGTTGAATTGTCTGACTTTGAATGGTCACACATGCATTCTGTGAAATAACAATTAAAATCAATAATCCCATAAAAGCTAGAATCTTTGATTTCATAATGTCCTTTTTATCTAATATGTCATTTAGCAAGCTGAAAAAGTTAACATTACTTCTGGTTATCTAAAGTATTTTATATCAATCAGCGGGTAAGAGAGCATCACTTCTCTAACTCCTCAGCAAGAGCAAGCCCGATTTTTTCGAGGGTATAGGGTTTTTTGATATACTGACCCACCCCTAATTTTTGGGCTTCTTTGATCCTGTTCGTTTCTGAGAACCCACTTACAATAATAGCCTTTTGGTTTGGTTTTATTGCTAAAATATTCTGATATGTTTCAAGGCCATCCATGCCCGGATCCATGATCATATCAAGGATAACTAAATCTACGGGCTTCTGTTTAAGATAATCTAGGGCTTCTTCACCGCTGGAAACCGCTTCGGCCTGATACTGCAGTTTGAGTAAAAACAGTAGTGCCATCTCCCTCTGTTCTTCCACATCATCAACCACCAGTACAGTCTGCCCTTTTCCTGCATACTCCTGAATGGGTAAAGGTTCTTTGCCGGGCGCCAACGCTCTACCCGTTACGAGAAAATAGAGGTCAAACCTAGTCCCTTTTCCTATACTGCTCGTGATATCGACATATCCTTCATGGTCTTTTACGGTATTCCAGACAACAGCCATACCCAGGCCAGTTCCGCTACGGCCCATCACTTTTTTGGTATAGAACGGTTCAAATATTTTCCTCATGTCCTCTTCCGAGATACCAACCCCTGTATCTGTAATTGAAACAACAATATACTCACCTGTCGAGATATGGTCATATCCCTTAATAGAATCCGTCACGGTGGTCTTTCTGGTGGAGACGGCAACGGAGCCGCCATTAGGCATTGCCTCAGCTGCATTGGATATCAAGTTCATGACCGCTTTGAGTATATGGACTGGTGAGCCTATTATGTTACAGGGTTGAGGCTCAAAACTAGCTGATATAGTCAGGTCAGGATGGTATTCCTTCAGTTTTTCACACTGATAGCTTGACAAATATTCCGTGATAATATCATTTATATTCATCACTTCTGAAACAGCTACCCCTCTGCGAGCAAGGGTCAGTAGGTCACTGACAATGGAAGCAGCCCGTTCACCGGACTCTCTGATTATTCGCAACGGCCGTATCAGCTTGCTGTCTTCCGGAATATCTCTCAGCATCAGCTCCGGGTATCCCATAATGGGTCCCAGAATGTTGTTGAGGTCATGGGCAACCCCTCCAGCAAGTATTCCCACCGTCTCCATTTTTTCCGCCCGCTGCAGTTACAGGCGCATTTTTTTTCTTTCCTGTTCCTCATGTTTTTGCCGGGTAGTGTCATGCAGGGTTCCCTTCAGGAATATAGCATCTCCGGAATCATCTCTCTCGCATTTCATCTGGGAAAACAAGAGCTTTTTCTGGCCGTCATTAGTAACAATATGAAATTCATCGGTCACAACAGGCATGTCAAATTCATATCTATTCATCCGATCGGATAAGAAAAGATGATGATTGTCATGGTGGATATGATTAAAAATATTTCCAAGCGAGGGCAAAACATCTCCCGGTAAATACCCTAGCAACACATACAACTCATCTGACCAGTACATCTCTTCTGTCTTGAAATCATATTCCCAGCAGCCGGTTTGGGTTATATGTTGGGCATCTTTCAGAAGGATTTCGCTACGTTTAAGTTTCTGCTCTGATGAGACCAGTTCGTCGATTTTATCAGTCAGTTCACTATTAAGGTTCTTTACCCATTTATACAGCTCATAACTTTCCACCACATAGGCGGTGCCGTGGATGATAATTGAAAAAATTGAGAGCGTTATATCGGAAATTTCCTGCTCTTTAATTTTGGGTACACCGATAAAAACACCCCGGGTTCGTGTTGATGTATCCAGCGCATGTATGAGTAGCTGTTTTTCATGTCTATCATCTGGCACAATTATAGGCCTGTTCTGGTCTAAAGCCCAAGACAGCATCCTAGACTCAATAAGGTTGTCGAGTTGATGCTGCATATAGTCAGTACAGTACTCAGGGCTGCAGAATCCCAGTATAAAACTTGAATCTCCCTCGTCAACAACATAAAAGCAGGCATATTCAAACGGTATAAGTCGTTGAATACGTTCAGATGCATTGGCAAGAACTTCCGATACTGAGTTAAATGCATTTATTGGCTGTTCGAACTGACCAAGAGAAACTGCCAGATCAAGGGCATCTATCGTCAGGCGGTTGACTTGTTCCAAATAATCAACCCGTTCCTGCAAACACCGAATCTGTTCTTGCTTTGCTTCTTTGTTCATGACATGAAAATATCCATTAGTGTGTTAATTTGATAATCAGCCTGAATAATGATGGTGGCGAGATCGTTTTTTGAAATCCCCAACGTTTCCCATGCGCTCGGCGCCAGGGGAGGAACATAGGGGTTTCCGCTTTTTCCTTCTGCCATACCATGGGCAATGATATCCGCCAGATGAATAATTGCAGGTTCAATTTTTGATTGAGCTTCGTGAGGAGCATGATGGTACTTAACGGCACTTTCGATTGTGGGCGAGAAGTTCCACTGTTCAAAGAGCAGGCCTGCAATTTTAGCATGACTGAACCCCAACAGGGCCGGTTCCAGAACGTCAGAGGTCGTCTGCTCCTTCAGTGCCTGTACCAACACTGCAGTGACATAGACCGGATGGTCCTGCAGAATAACTAGGCGGCCGATATCATGCAAAAGCCCAGCGATCCAAAAAGGAGCTGAATTGTTCATTTTGTGCATGTCGCTTATTAGCCGAGCAATAACGCCGCAGCTGATACTGTGGTGCCAGAATGACTGCATGTCGATCACCGTGCTTGAAATTCCTTTGAAATGTTCAATCAAAGCAATGCCCTGGGCCAGGGATCCCAGCTGTCTCGTACCGATAAGCGTCACCGCCTGTGAAAGTGATTCAATCTTCTGCGGCACACCGTAGAAAGCACTGTTGACTAGTTTCAGTAGTTTAGCAGACAGGCCGATGTCTGCACTGATGACTTTGGCAATATAGGTTGAGGAGCTGCGAAAATCGTTAATTGCCTCACTGACTTTAATAAAGGTGTCGGGAAGCGAGGCAAACTGTACGTTTGCAGAGATTACATCGGAGATATTTAGCTGGGGGAGCGGGGTTTCTGGTAGTTCCTGTATTTCCGGAATGGAGTTTAAACGGTAAGCCTCATCCGGGTTGTTTTGCAGAAGTTCTGCTGTCCTGAGAACTGCCAGCCGATAGAGCTCAGCCATGGCCTCATGCTCACGGTTGGTAGCCGCAAAACGCTGACTGACGAGCTGCCTGCTTCTTACAATAATCTCAGTCCCATACTTATTGAGCTGCAACTCGGCAACGTCACACTGAGAAATATTTTCAATATCTGCTTGTGTAATTCCCCAAGTTTTGAAAACTTGTAAATGTTTATCTTCAAGGATTGTTCCTTCAGCTAGGATAAACCTGCCGTTAGGACCAAACAGATTACTTCCCAGAACCATCCCAGACTTTATTTCATCTACATTAATAATTCCCATGAAAAACTATCGTAAAGGAGTGATTTAAACATTTTTTATTTCGATAACAGTTCTTTTTAGTTTTTTGCATATATTTATATCAAACTTTTGATTATATGTATATAGGTTAAAAAACTAAGAAATAGGATTGTTTAAAAGGGGAAAAAGTTAAAATTATTTCAGATAACATTAACTTTTCAGCACTGTCTAAAAGTCAACAGTAGTGATAATACTCTTTTAAAATTATCTTCCTAAATTGTTAACATAATCATAGAGGCTGTCGAAAAACCCTAAGATAAAGATTTTAGGGTTTGCAACTGGTTGATTTTACGATTTATTATTTTCCAAAAATTGGGAAAATGGACTTTTTTGGCAGTCTCATAACTACTATTGAATAAATTTATTTAATGGGCTTCTTTTTAAGAATATTCAATAGTACCAGAAGTATCTTTGAATTATTTTAAGTGAAAACAGAATCAAGCTTCTGATACGTTAGCTGAATTCTGAAATTAATTAAAGATACTCTTGATTATCTCTTTATGTTTAATTAATTATTTCACAAGAAATATTTGATCACATTTTTATCGATGTGTCATCTAAGCTGGTCTTCTATAGTTTTAGGGTTATGGCATATAGCTCGTGAAGTCTGTAAGAAATTATAGATCAAAATATATGGTTTACTTTAGTCGCCGTTCTTATCTAGCACATTCCGTATTTTTTGAGCAATCTCTTTCTTCCTGATGGGTTTGAAGATTAATTCTTTAATGCCTGCCTCTTCTGTTTTTTCCAGAGAAACAGTATCACTGTATCCGGTGCAAATAATAACAGGGGTAAGGGGTTTAATCTCTAATATTTTTTTGGCCAGATTGTATCCTGTCATGTGAGGCATGGTCTGGTCTGTTATAACCATGTCAAAAATATCAGGGGTCTGCTTAAACGTATTAAGAGCTTCAAGGCTGCTGTTTTGGGCGGTGACCTTATACCCCAGGGATTCCAATATCTTTTTTCCCAAAGCCATTAACGTTTTTTCATCATCAACAAAAAGGATGTGCTCATTTCCAGTTGGTATTTTGGATGGCGTGTCTTCTGCTTTGTCAATATCTGCTATAACCTGAGGGAAAAGAATCGTGAACGTCGTTCCTTTATCCAGTTGACTCTCTACGGTTATATCTCCGTTATGGTCTTTAACGATTCCATGTACCACAGCCAGTCCCATTCCCGTTCCCTTTCCATCTTTCTTTGTTGTGAAGAAGGGTTCAAAGATTCGATGAATAATTCTGGAATCGATTCCGGTCCCCATGTCTGAAATTATCAACTCCAAATAGGGACCGAAGGGTAACTCATTATAATTACTCATGGATTCTTTCTCGATAACAACCGGGCATAGAGAAATTTTAAGTACGCCTCCGGTTTCCCACATTGCATGAGCGGCATTTGTACAGAGGTTCATTACGATCTGGTGCATTTGAGTGGGGTCGGCATTTACCAAGCCGGTTGAATTATCGATCTTTTGGGTGATTTCTATGGTTGTCGGTATGGTAGAGCGGAGCAGTTTGATCGCCTCTTTTACAATACTTGAAAGCTGTATCGGTTTGCGTTCATCCTGGTTTTTACGGCTAAAGGCAAGGATCTGTTTGACCAGATCTTTTGCACGTGTTGTTGCTTTGAGTATTTCATTTAAATATCCCTGTGACGGATTGTCAGCAGGGATGTTGTCCTGGACCAGTTCAGAATACCCGAGAATGGCTGCCAGGATATTATTGAAATCATGGGCAATGCCGCCGGCAAGAGTACCGATAGCTTCCATCTTCTGAACTTGCCTTAAATGTCTTTCGTCCTCTGTTTTTTTTGTTTCGTCTCGAAAAACCAGAACAGCACCTAAAATATTATCGTTCATGTCATGTATTGGTGCGCCACTGTCAGCTATAATAATTTCAGTACCATCTTTTGAAACTAATATAGTACTATTTTCAAGACCGAAAACTCTATTATGTTTTAATGCTTTTTGAATCGGACTCTCCAATGGTTTTCGGCTTTTTTCATTTATTATATGAAACACTTTATCGATTGACACACCATATGCGTCATCCTGAGACCAGCCTGTAAGATGTTCCGCAACTGGGTTGATGAGTTTGACCTTACCGCCGGTATCCGTTACGATGACGCCGTCTCCGATTGACCTTAAAGTAACCAGCCACTGTTCTTTTTCTAATTCTAATTCCCTGGCCAATGAACGATATTGCTCTTCGCTTTTCTGTAATTTGTCAGTGGCCTTCATGCTGCGTCGAAAAAGGAATACTGCGATCACAATCAGAACAATACTCAAAACAAAAACGAGAAATATTTCTATTATTGTCCTTGTATTTTTTTGTTTGCTTGATGCACTGAATTCAAGGGCTTTTATTTCGGCAAATTCCAGGATGTAGTTTAGTCCGGATTTCCCGTCTTTGCCTTCATTTATTAATACTATGTGACATGGACCTTCTGTTTTTGTGATTGTTGAAGCCTTTTCATCTTCCCCCTTTTCTTTCAGAGCGATAACTTTACTTCTTATGGGTTTCCAGTTTTTAAAATCACGGAGGGCGGATTCAACATACTTTGGATCGCCAAGGAACCGTTCAGCAATCAGCTTAAAGTCCTTAAACGATTCCTTCTCATAGGTGTCAACCCGCTCAATCGCTTTTTTTAACTCCCCCGGGTTTTTTGCAATAACAACGTCTTTCATGCTCCGATGAATGGCGTTGATATCCGCTTGTATTTTTCTGACAGCATTACTAACAACAAGAGGGTGTTTGTTGATTTTATCAGAAAAATCGGCAAGTTCACGGGCCTCATATATTGCAAGCCCACTGACTAAAAAAATGACGATTCCTACAAGGAAAATGGCGGGAAAAATTATTGAGGAAGAACTTGTATAGTTTGAACTCATGCAATTTCTCCTTTTTGTGTTGCAATCGGGATTTAGCCCGATAGATTAATATCCGATATAAAAAATCTTTAAATCAACATAATTTTGTTAACCGTACTTGATAGCTATTTTTATTTCTAATATAAAAAGAAAGGATTTGCAAACTCATTATAATAGATGAGATTTTTTAGCGGTAACAATTAGTCAACAAACTGTCTGCAGATAACCTTAATATTTTAGAGATAATTAAAATTTAATATAATAGATAAAAATTTGAAATATTTTTCTTTTTAAATTGTTACCATAACCAGATGTAATATGAAATTTATCAGGATTAGCGCGAGATTAAGCCGTAGTTTTTATAGTTTATGTTAGCGAAGCTATTAGCCGTTAACGGCTAATAAGAGTTTTTAAGCCATCACCCCTCCGATATTTCTTATTTCTATTCTTATTGAATTACTATCCGGACTGTCAGTTACATGCTGTGCGATATTGTCAAAAGCATGTTCATTTAATTTTCTCTGTTTTGCGATGCTTCTTACGGACATCAGGATATCCTCATATTTTGTCAGACGTTCAGCTTTTCCTTCAACAATAACCGCTTTGTAGCTTGCATAGTCCCATCCGCATTCGCATATTTTAAATATGGCGTTGGGATTATCCATGATGCAGCGTGCCATTCTTCCGCCTGGTTTTGATCCGCAGTAAATATATTTACCGTCTGTTCCGTATGACAGTTCAACAGCATACGGTTTATCTCCTTCAACACCTATTAAGGTTCCCCATGTCCAGGTCTTAATAAATTTCATGATCTCTTCTTTGGTCATGTCTCGCATAAAACAGATCCTTTCTTTTATTGATGGCTTTATAAAAAATCCAACTTAGTCGTTGCGCTTTATCCTTAGTCATTGCGGCGTATGGTAAGTACGCCTCATTCCCTCGGATTTTCGCGCCTTAAATTTGGAGCTTTTTACTTTGCTATACTATGTGTTTTGTTACAGCTTACTCTTTGTTGATAATTTTGTAATAATCCTGCCTTCCTCTGCAGAGTGTCTGTCCTTGACAGACAAGGATAATATATTGAAAAAGATCGCTCATATGTGTAAAGTTAACTGAATCTAGAATATAAAATAAGGATAATACTAAAAAAACATGAAGGCAATAATTCTTTCAGCCGGATATGGAACAAGATTAAGACCTTTAACTGACAGGCTGCCAAAGCCTTTGATGCCTGTTTTGGGGACGCCGGCTCTTTCTCATATTATACAGCACTTACAGGAGTGTAATGTTTCAGACATAGGGGTAAATATTCACCATAAGTTTGAGATGATAGAAGAATATTTGGAAGCTAAACATGCAAAACAGAATATTACTCTTTCTTTCGAAAAAAATATTCTGGGAGTTGCAGGCGGAATCGGAGGTTTTCGTGAATATTTAAAGGGAGAGGACCTATTTATTGTTCATAACGGTGATATCCTGAGCAATATTTCTTTAAACAGGATTTTCCAGGAACAAAAACGCCGGGTTCCTTTGTGTACAATGGTTGTACATGATTGTGACGGATATAATAATGTCTCTGTTGATGAAGATGGGAATGTTATCGATATTAGGGGAGTTATAAAGCCTGATGCTGCTTCAAGGCTGCTTGCCTATACCGGGATATCATTTATGAGCAGTGAGATCTTAAATCTTTTTCCTGAAGGTCCATCTGATCTGGTTCCTTTTTTGTTGGATATCATAAAAAAAGAGAAGGGCATGGTAAAGGCTGTAAAGGTTAAGGATTGTGCATGGATGGATGTTGGCACAATAGAAAATTATTTTTCAGCCCACAAGGAGATACTGGTGAATAAAAAACCTCTCATAGCTAAAGATCTTGTGCCTCAAAATAATATTTTTTTGGGAGAGAAAGCAGTTGTCGGTGAGGACGTGGAGTTTACAGGGTTTGTTTCTGCCGGCAGGGGTGCTGTTATTAAAAAAGGCTGCAGAATGGAGAATTGTATTGTGTGGGACAATGTTGTTGTTGAAGAAAAATCCGTAATAAAAAATTCAGTAATCGGAAAAGGCTGGATCGTTGATGGAAATTAAGGGGTTGTTAAAGAAAAAAATTGAACTGTTCTTGAAAAAAAATAAAGTTATAATCTCTTTAAATAGTGATAATTTCATTCTCCTTGCGGGGGGGGGGTCTGACAGGTGCTATTACCGGATACTTTCCAATGACAGTTCGTTGGTTCTGATGGTCTCACCTTCAGATAAGAAGGAGGTAAAAGCGTTTGTAGGTGTGGGAACGTTTCTCTTTCATACAGGGATAGGTGTGCCGGAGATAATTGACGCTGATGAAGAAGGGCTCATGTTGCTTTTAGAGGATATGGGGGACGACAGCCTCTATAATATTTTATGTCATAAAAAAGACGAAATAGATGTTTTAGGATACTATAAAAAGGTCCTTCTGTTTCTCGCAGAGATGCAGATTCGGCCTTCGCTTGGTTTTGCTCAGTGTGGTTATTTGAAGAACAGGTCTTTTGGATATGAGCAGTTTAGATGGGAAACAGACTATTTCAAGGAACGTTTTTTGAAGCAGTTCTGTGGCTTGCCGCTGCCAAAAGAGGTTTTGCTTGAAGAGGAGTTTAATCACTTGGCATCCTGTCTGGACAAAGAGCCGAAGTACTTCATGCACAGGGATTTCCAGTCCCAAAACATTCATTTTAAGAACGGGCGGGTGAAAGCAATTGATTTTCAGACCGCTACGAAAGGATTGCTGCAGTATGATTTGGCATCTGTTATGAAGGACTCCTATTTTGTGTTAGAGCAAAAGATGAGAGCTGAGCTGATTGCTTTTTATCTTGATATTCTATGTGAGAAGTGGGGGATGAAAATTGATCGCAAAGAGTTTATAAGTACGTTCCATCTTGCCGGGATGCAGCGTAACATGCAGGCGCTTGGCGCTTTTGCTTTTCTGGGGCTTCAAAAGGGCAAGAGGGAATTTTTTAAGCATATCCCCGCAGCTTTAGTATACCTTGAAGAAGCACTTTTGCTGTTTCCGGATTATCCGGTATTAAAAGAAATGGTTTCAGAAGCCACTGAATCCATTCAAAAAAAAACGCTTTTCAAGAATTAACACAGTGGTTGTGGTGAATTTGTTTGGTTCACTTGAATTCTGGACCCCTTGAACCCTTTTTTAAATATCTGTTACGGCAGATCAAGTGTTGAAAGAGGTTATGTTTTTCGTGTGAATATAGTATTTTGTGAAACGCTCTAATTTGATTGCTTTTCTTGACAATATTCTATGAAAGAAGGTATATGAATTTAATTTACTTGTTTTGTTGTCTTCATGAAAATCTTAGCCTTTGACGAGAGCGTCATGAAGAGTAGTACCATTGGCACTAATGTTGCCAATGAAGCACGCCCCTATGGGGCATGTTCAAGCCACCCGCTATTCGGGTGGTTGTTAACTTAAATTGTTTACAGGAGATGATTGATGGCAGAACTTGATAAAATTTTTAAAGCAGCCATGGATTTTAACGCTTCCGATATTCATCTCTCACCGGGTGAGCCATACATTTTTCGTCTTTTTGGAAAACTTAGAAAAGTTAAAAGTGAAGTGCTTACTCCTGAGAGATGCCAACAGTTGGTTTTTGAGCTTTTATCTGATGCTCAAAAAGAGCGGCTTGCAAAAGATTTGCAGCTTGATTTTGCCGTTGACGTTGAAGGGCTTGGCCGGTTCAGGGGCAGTGCAATGATGCACAATGACGGCCTGGGTGCGTCTTTTCGTATTATTCCTGGCAAAATTCCTTCTTTTAAAGAACTGGGTTTGCCTGATGTTATGGAAAAGATTCTGGATAATCATCAGGGGATAATTCTTGTGACCGGGGCTACCGGACAGGGCAAATCAACAACACTTGCTTCAATGGTTGATTATATTAATACGAACAGGGCTCACCATGTTTTGACTGTTGAGGATCCCATTGAATTCATCCATCCTATAAAGAAAGGTGCGGTTAACCAGAGGCAGATTGGAGTGAATACCCGGTCATATGCAAATGCTTTAAGAGGGGCGTTAAGGCAGGATCCGGATGTGATAATGGTTGGTGAGCTTCGTGATCTTGAGACCACGGAACTTGCTATTTCTGCCGCAGAGACAGGGCATCTTGTGGTGGGAACTCTGGCGACTTCAAGTGCTCCGAAAACAGTTGACCGCATTATAGATTCTTTCCCGTCCGGTGAGCAGAGTCAAATAAGGGCGATGCTTTCTGAAGCATTAAAGGCAGTTATTACACAGCGTTTAATCCCGAGTAAAGACGGGAAAAATATGGTTCTGGCGGCTGAAGTTCTTATCGGGACGCTTCCCATGGCTAACCTTATTCGAGATGGTAAGGTTTTTCAAATACCTTCAATGATGCAGACCGGAAAGTCGGTGGGTATGAAGATTATGGATGATTCGATTCAGGAGCTTTATCAGGAAGGCAGGATAAGTGCAGCAGAAGCATATAACTTTGCTAATAATCCTGCCCGTTTTAAGCCGTTTGTTGACAAAGAGCAAAAGATGCAGGCTTGAAATTTGTGTGAGTGTACGCAGGTTAAGTCTTTGATAGTATATGCTGCTTGAAAAAATCATGATGGGTCAAGCCGTATTTTTACGGAAAGATGTTACTGTTTAAATGGAGAAGTTTTATGGCTAAGATAGATGAGTTGTTCAGAGAGGTAATGGAAAAGGGTGCAAGTGACCTTCATATGGTGATTGGTTTTCCGCCAATGCTTCGTATCAGCGGAGAGTTGGTTCGGACGGATCATTCGGTTCTTACTCCGGAGTCAAACAAAGAAATTCTTTTTGAACTTCTAAATTCTGAACAGCAGGAAGTTTTTGAAGAAAATCGTGACTTTGATATGGCTTATGAGATTAAAGGGATGGCACGTTTTCGCTGTAATTTTCTTTATCAGCATCGGGGTGTGGGGGCGGTTTTTAGGATTATTCCCAGTGAAATCCTAACAATGGAACAGCTTAGTCTGCCAGAAGCTGTTAAAACCATATCTGAATTTAACCGGGGGATGGTGCTGGTGACCGGCCCTACAGGAAGCGGTAAGTCAACTACCCTTGCGGCGATGATTGATCATATAAATAATACCCGTGATGCCCATATTATAACCATAGAAGATCCACTTGAATTTGTTCATCCTAATAAAAGGTGTCTCTTTACTCAGCGTGAGATAGGATCTCACGCAAAAAGTTTTTCAGAGGCACTGAGGGTGGCCAGCAGAGAGGATCCGGATATTATTTTAGTTGGAGAAATGCGTGACCTGGTAACTATATCTCTCGCTCTTACCTGTGCTGAACTTGGAATTCTTGTTTTCGGAACTTTGCATACAAACAGTGCGGCAAAAACAATTGACCGTATTATTAACGCATTCCCGGCGGAACAGCAGGAACAGACCCGGACAATGCTTGCTGATTCATTAAAGGCGGTTATTGCCCAGCAGCTTATGAAAAAGAAGGGCGGAGGCAGGTGTGCGGCAAACGAGATACTTATGGGTTCACCGGCCCTTGCAAGTATGATTAGAGAAGGTAAAATTACACAGATTCAATCACTTATGCAGACCGGTACGTCTATGGGTATGCAGACCATGGACCAACATTTAATGCAGCTTATAGATAACGACAAGATTACTGCGGAAGCAGCCTATGAGAAGGCTATAGATAAAAATATTTTTATCAATATGCTGGATGAGGCACCTTTGACGGTTTAAATTTTCTTTGAATAAAGGATATGAATACCTGATTTAACCGGAGGAAACCAGTTTAATTGTCAAGCATGGTATTCATGCTTTTCCCGCCCATAGTACTCGAATTAATTTTATATATTTTCAGCGCCTTAGGGTTTTCGAGGTTGTCCCGATAATACTTCATCCGTTTCTCAAGATACGCCTCAGGGTCCAGTCCCATTTTCACGATCAGGGCCTTTACAACAGATTCGATCTCTGTGACCTCAGTAACAGGTTCCATTACACCGTCAACAACTACGGAAGACCATACGGTATGGTCTTCATTCCAGCTGTACACATTGAAACAGATCCTGGGATTTTTCTGAATAATCTCCCACTTACGGCCCTTTGGGAAAAGGGAGAGGTAAACCTTATCATTCACATAGACATGTCCAAAAGGGATACAGTAGGGAGCTGTCCCATCAGAGAGAGACATCACACCATCCTCTTCTTTTAGCAGTAGATTTACCATTTCTTCTTTAGTAATATTTTTCATAATGTTTCTCCTTAAATGATCCTTCTTTTATATCTACCTTAACCATTACTCCATATCAAATATATATTATCAGACACTTTCGCATCTTAAAGTAAATATTTTAGAAATGTTTGGCCTGTATCCATTTACAGTCTCGCTCCACCTGATACTTCAATAATTTGACCGGTAATAAATGATGATTCTTCTGAAGCCAGAAAAAGAGCACAGTTGGCAACATCAATGGGCTGTCCCACCCTGCCCATGGGATAGCGTGAAGAGCAGTCTTCTTTTAAAGCCGCCCAGGTCTCCGCGTCCATTCCTTTTTTAATCACCTCCACCTCAATTAGAGATGGTGCAAGCCCGTTTACGTTTATATTATACAACCCCAGGGTTAAAGCTAAACTGCGGGTAAACGCATATACACCGCCCTTCGCAGCAGAATAGGAATACTGCATGGGACTGCCGCGCCAGGTAAGTGAACTCATATTGACGATCTTACCGGACATCTGATCCATCATGATTTTTGACGCTTCACGGCTGCACAATATACAGGACTTTAAATTCACATCAATATTAAAACTCATCTTTTCATAATTTATTTCATCAAGGGAAGCATCATTTTCATAATCTCCACCTGCAATATTTACCAGAATATCAAGACGGTTATAGTCTGCCTTAATCTGTTTAAACATGGATACGAGCTGTTCTTCTTTGGTCACATCAGCCAATATGATATCGCCTTTAGCCCCTAGAGCCTCGACTTCTTTTAAGACGGATTTACAGCCTTTTTCATTAATATCACTAAGAATAACAAAAGCTCCCTCCTCAGCAAATCGCAGTACGGTTGCCCTGCCGATATCTCCGGCTGCACCGGTAATCAAAGCAACTTTGTTTTTTAATCTCATCAATTCCTCCAAAACTATTTTCTAATTATATTATTGCTCAATCCGTATCCTAAACCGGGAACTCAGCTAAAACCCCAACTCATTCTGATATTCTTTTACAATCTCAACTGTAATTCGATCATGGTCATGCCGGCGCGCATAGTCCTCCGTATCTTCTACAGCTCTTATTTGATACTCCTCAGGCTTTTCACCGCCGGAAATCACTTCGCTTTTATACAGAGTGGTTCCAACAGTTAAAAGGCGTCAGGGCCTGCAGAACATGGATCCAATCTGATTGCCAAAGGTGCAGGCCTGGGGCCCGTGCAGAATCGGAATGATGCCTTCTGTTTTTCCGACATTCACCAGGGCAATACAGGATGAGCAGCAGTGTTCATAACATTTTAAGGTCAAAGGGATACCCTTCTTTTTGGCTCATAACTGTATCTGTTTGAAATCGGTATTGCAATGAAAAAAGGGCTGCTAAAACCCTTTATTCTTTTCTTTCTTTATCTTTTTAAAATCTGCTATCATCTCGATGGCCATTTTTACATACTGTTTGGCCATTGAACGCCGAAAGCGGTTTCTGGAAAGAAAAAACTGCATCTGTTTTAGAAATACCCGGGGGCGGACATAGGTCCCGACCCAGAAATCCGTAAAAATCTGATTCATCTTTTCAGGGGAAATATCCGTCTTGATCACTGATTTTCCGAATCCATAATCGTTCCAGTCATGACTGGCGATCATATTTTTCTTTTCCAGGTCAATATACATATCAGTGCCCGGAAAAGGCACAGCCATAGATCCCACGATAAAAGAACAGTGCTTCGGATAAAGATGCTTACCATATTTCAGATTACGATCCATTGTTTCTTCAGTATCACCCGGCATCCCGAAAAGCAGGTATATTGACACCATGATATCAAGTTCTTTTTCCAGGGTGTCTAGCATATCCTCTACTGTATGACAGTCAAATCCCTCTTTACCGCAGCATTTACGCATTTCAGGATCCGGCGTTTCGAGGCCGAACACGATCTTGAACATACCATTTTTACGCATGCGCGGCCACATATCCCGGTACTTTAAGAAAATATCCTCACGGGTCTCGTAATACCAGTAGAGCTCCTCACCTGATTCCTCCAGTGCATCAAGAAATTTCTCCATCTGCTCACGGACCAGAAAAGAGGCATCATCCTGAAAAAAGAATGTGTCATGTTTAAAGTTCTTCTTAACCCAGACCATCTCCTCAACAACTTTTTTTGGGTCACGGCGCCGTACACCTTTATGTATTTTCCAGGTTACACAATAAGGGCATTTATATGGGCAGCCCCTTGAAGAGGTCGTGGCCAAAACTGGATTTCCCACCCAGTGGTAACGGTCAACCGGAAAGAGATGCCAGGCAGGGAAAGGAAGAGAATCAATATCAGCTATGGGTTCACGGTCGGGGTTATGGATTATTTCTCCGCTTTTAGAGCGCCAGGTAATGCCCTTTACCTCCTGAAATGATCCGCCGGCTTTAATGACCTTACAGATATGGCTGGCTGTTGCCTCACCTTCACCTCTCACCACGATATCAAGTTCCGGGCACTTCTCAAGAGATTCAATATCCGTAAAAGTAAAGTGAGGCCCGCCCGCCATGGTGATAATATCCGGGCTGACTTCCTTTTTTGTCCGTTTAAAAAGGGTCAAAGAGCGCGGGCTGACCGGGGTCTGACCGCCGGCACCGATGATATCCGGCTGAAATTGCCGGATACGATCGATAATAGCATCAAAGCCCAGGTTTTCTGCCGCAGCATCAATGATCCCGACCTCAATTCCATCTTGTTCCAGTACAGCAGCAATATAAGCCAGCCCGATGTTTGGCGCAATATTCATCTCAAGATGCAGCATGGGCGGCTGAATCAGCATTACACGCATATGATTACCCAGTAATTTTAGGTTTAACTTCGTTTAGTGGTGATTTATGGGCACCTTGGTCTGATCCGTGGGCTGCTGACCTTCAAAGGGCGGATACACTTTTATAGCTTCATAGCCGCAGTGAAACTCGCACATGTGGTACTTAACGCAAAAGCTCTGATCCGGTGCACTGGTCTTTTTCCCCTTACCCACCTTTTTCATCTGAAGCAGCTTTACTGGACACACTTGTAAATATTCACCGCAGCCGACGCATTTTTCTTCATCAATTTTTATTTCGATGGGAGTTACTTCATCTTCAGTAATTGTAGGCATTTTAAACCTCCTGAACAATAATAATTTATTCGATTTTAGTCAATAATAATAAATTGTATGATGCGTTATTAACACTTTATACAATTTCACAAACAGATGAGCTGCCTATGAAAGGCCCTCCATCAACAGAGAGCCCAGTTCCTTACCATAACAGCGCAGCATAACCGATGCAACCGGATCACGTACAACAAGCCATTCCTGCAGGACCCGTTTACGTTTGATACAGTATTCTCTATGGGCCGGATCTTCAATGGGTTTGGCATCTTTTACCGTGTCTGCCCATTCCTTCAGATATATCAGGGGCAATTTTATAATACGTTGGTGGTATTTATCGGTTCCACCGGACTGGGTTCTGAAAAAACTGTAATAGGGGCCGGTTAACGTTCTAAACCAGACATGAAGTGACGGCGGGCCGATAATATTATAATATGACCTAAAGGTATTATCCAGTTTGTCCAGATAATTTATGTGGTAATCTTCATTTAAAACGATATCACAAAGCGGCATATGATCCACCATACCATGCCCGGGTCCCCGGCCTTCGTCCCAGTCGGCATAGATCAAAAACAACACCAAGGCAACTGCAAACCAGTCACGAAGCGGGTCTTTAAAAACCTTATGGATCAGCGAATCTCTGTGTACATTGTACATACTATTATCTTGATAAATATGTTAATTTATTTTTTTTAATATCTCTGTTGCCTCAGAGAGATTTTTAACAAATTTACGAACTTCTTCAGGATCAAGCTGATTAAACAGCGATTCAAACTCACTTCGTCTTTTTTTATAAAACTCCTGCCGGGTCTTTCTCCCTTTATCCGTCAGATAAACCTTGACCAGACGGCGGTCATTCTTATCACTTACCCTTTCCGCCAGACCTTCACCTTCCATCCTGTCCACCATGTCTGTCATTGTAGAGCTTTTCACACGAGCATTCTTACCCAGCTCACCAATGGGGTATTCTTCTTCAGGATCTACAAATGCGAAAAGTGACTTGATGAATGAAGGGGATAGATCTGTCCCGTTTTTGTTTTCACTTCTAAAAACAGTTTTATTATAGAACTCATCTATGAAAAATTTAATTACATCCATCTGACAATCGATATTGTCTAAATTTTTGGTCATGTTTTATCCTTATCGTATGTTATCCCCTTTAGGATGTTACCCTTTCGGATATTCCGGTTTCGTAATAATATTGTGAAATAGCTCTTTTGTCAATATGAATATAATTTTTTTCAACTATTTATTAATGGTTTTTTTCCAATGAGTTAAGGATAAATGAAGAACAAATAAGTGATTTTTTGTAACAAGTGGAGGTTTGATCCGGGTATTTTTTATGCAAGAGACAACACATGCCTAATTACAGCTTAATCGCTTATAGCAATTTAACAACATGAGCCAAGAGCAGACCCTTTTTATTCAAATGTCTTTCCAGTAATAATGCCTCCTCGAATAGATTATATACTTATATACGCTAACTAATGGAAGGTGTTGGATGTGAGTGGATTTGACTTTACGATATTATACGTTAATATGTTTACATCTCAATATAAGTATGTTAATATTATATTAAAATAATAAATATAGTTAGTTTATAACTTATACAAATATTTTATATGTAATAAGTATATTTTTTAAGGAACCAAAAAATCACAATTATTAATAAACTGAAATTAATGAAGAAAGAGATATTTAAAATTTTAAAGAAGGAGGCAATATAAAATAGATGTTTAAAGGCAGATTTTAATCTTTCTTTTTTTTACATATGATGTTAAATAAATCTGATTATATCTTAGATAATTAAACCTACGGAGGTCGTAGTGGCAACCATACTAATTATGGATGACGAAAAAGGTATACTTAGTGTTCTAGAAGACAGTCTTATTCTTGAAGGGTTTAATGTACTGACTGCCATGGATGGTATAGAAGGCCTTAAGTTATTTAATGACAATAAGGTCGATCTGGTTATTACTGACATCCTTATGCCGGGAAAAGAAGGAATTGAAACAATAATTGAGATGAAAGAGATTTGCCCGGAGATTAATATCATTGCCATGTCAGGTGGCGGCCGCAACCAACCCGATGGTTATTTAGGCATAGCCAGACGTCTTGGTGCTAAATACACATTTGCAAAACCTTTCGACATCTCTGATTTAATTGATGCTGTGAATGAGTTGCTGGAGGGAAAGGCAGTTTCTTAATATTTCAATAATTCAGCCTTATGCTTTTTATAGCAATGGGTAGTCCTGATTCTTAAATACTTTAATAGAAAAACTTTTCAACTTTGAAATAGAATTAATTATTTATAGTTATTCACTTTGTATTTCACGTATACACTCTTAATTTAAAAGTATTTTAAATAAGGAGACTCCAGTGATTAATGCTACAAACATTAAGATTCCCTCTCCCATCATGCGCTATGCGCTGCTAATTGCAGCTATCTGGACTTTCTCCATTGCCGGTTCAATTGGTTTGAATATTAAAAGAGTGATAGAAAATACTTTTGAAACAGCCCGTATTCAAGCTCGAGCTGTTTTTGATAAGGATATATGTTATCGCAGATGGAACACCATTCACGGAGGCGTATATGTACCGGTAAACAAAAAGACACAGCCCAATCCTTATCTAAATGTTCTGGAAAGGGACATAGTCACTTCTTCAGGCACACCATTGACGCTTATGAATCCTGCTTATATGACACGTCAGGTACACGAACTGGGAAGGGAGGAATACGGCATTTTTGGTCATATCACAAGCCTAAAACCCATACGTCCAGAAAACATTGCCGACAAATGGGAAACCCGTGCTTTGCAGGCCTTTGAGCGAGGAGAATCAGAGATCTCGAAGAGATGAGAACCAGCCAGTATATGCGGCTCATGCGTCCGTTGTTTACAGAGAAAGGCTGTTTGCAATGCCACGAGGCGCAAGGATATAAAGAAGGGGATGTCCGTGGGGGAATCAGCGTGGCAATTCCGATGCAGCCACTCTGGGCCGTTGAAAAAAAGGGGCTGATCTTACTAACCCTAAGCCATGTTGCTTTGTGGATTTTAGGTTTATATGTGTTTTTTCTTGCCACAAGGAAACTTGCTGCAAGCGTAATAGAAAGGAATGCTCTTGAAGAGGAATTCAGCGCGCGCAAAAAGTTGGAGGATAAACTTCACATATCAACTTCACAGTGGCAGGCTACGTTTGACGCAGCAAACGATGCTATTTGCCTGCTTGGCCCGGACCAGAGAATACTTCAATCTAATCAAGCCATGACGGAACTTGTTGGCAAGCCCCGTGAGGAAATGAAAGGCCGTTTTTGCTGGGAGTTAGTACATGGAACAACGGAACCGATACATGAATACCCAATTGTCAGAATGATAAATTCGCTTAACCGTGAAGAGATGGAGTTGCACCAGGGTGATAAATGGTTTCAAGTTACCGTAGACCCACAGATAAATGAAGCCGGCACGCTTCAGGGTACAGTTCATATCATTCGTGAAATCACTGAACGTAAGCAGATAGAATCTGAGAGAGAAAAGCTTGTTTCTGAATTAAAAGAAGCACTGGCAAAAGTTAAAACACTTAGCGGTTTTTTACCAATATGCTCCTGTTGCAAAAAAATCAGAGACGACAAAGGGTACTGGAATAAAATAGAAACATACATTCATGATCACTCTGAAGCAGAGTTTAGCCATAGTATTTGTCCTGAATGTGCTAAAAAGTTGTATCCTGATTATTATGAAAATGAATGACACATAAAAATTTCATAACCATGAGAAATCTTAAAAGTATGTTTTTATGGAACATAAGTAAATAGCAGATATAAGTAATTTAAAACAGCAGCACAAGCACCTGCGTCTTTCATTCGCAAACAAAGGTCAAACGTAGGCCTTACCCCTTACCGCCCCCTTGTATTCTGAACTTACCATCAGTCTGTTATCGTAGAGATTAGATATTAATATATTTTTTTATGTAAATCAGAACAAACAAATTGCTTTTAGAAACAACCCTTTCCAGACCTTGTTCTCTTGTATGTTTATACTCTTATATTTCCATTTTTGTTTGTATTTACGCATTGGGCAGAGACCGGACCTGTGAAAAATAATCAAGATATTTCAAGGACTTAAAAAAAGATTCAAACATCAAACAAAACACCTTGAAGACAAATATTTATCTACTATAGTGTGATAATATACATCTATAAAGAGGGGGCATCATTGCGAAAGGAGTAAGACAATGCACACGCTTCACCTAAAAGATTTTATTGAAGAACACCACCTTTATGAGCACCTTGAAAAACTTCATTTAAAAATTTTGAAAGGTTTTCATGGGCTACTTGTAAACCTTCATGGGTTGCTTGAGAAATTTAATACAAAGACTCTGGATAAGGTTTTTATGTCAGAAAATGTTTCTGACATACTGGTGATTACATGTCTTTTTCTTATGGTTCTTAGTATTGTCAGGACAATGTTGATCATTCAGTAAAGCTAATTGTTCCGAATAACAATCAGTTCCCCAAGGTTAAATGCTTTGTCAAGATCAGCTATTTTCAAGAAGGTCTCCCAGGTAATGTCTTCTGCATCCTCCTGTTTCCCAACATACCGGCAGGCAAACCTGTAGACTGTGCTATAGGAAGCATTTATCAGTTTCTCAAAAGCCTCTTCACTGCCGGATAAAGCTTTTTCGAGAATATTTTTCAGGACCATCGATTCCATAATTTCTAAACGTTAGACGATTTGGGGCATCAAATCCTTAGCTTTTTTTGTTTTTTGACGAAAAATCTTACAGAGGGGCAGGGTGAAAAACTTAGTGTTGAAATATAGGATAACAGCAAATATAAGTAAATATAAAACAGCAGAATAAGTACCTGTGTCTTTCAGGCTGAAAAAGCTTTTATAAGATTATAGGGGGTTGGAAAAAAGTTTCGTCAGAAATGTATGAATGGAGCTCTTTACGGTGTAAGGTTTTAGTAACAAGTGGAAACTTGATGCGATCATTTTATAAAGTATGTGTTTATCAAAATATTAATTGGATTAAAACCCGTATGGTGTACACAGGTTTTTCGCAATCAAAGGTCAAACGTAGATCTGACTCCTTACCCTCAACCCCACAGTAACCCATCATATATTTCATAATCAGCCCTACTTTCCGGTTATACCGGGATGTCGTTGTCTTTCATATATGAATGAATTCTTTCGGCATGATCCTTCTCTTCTCTATTCAAGCGCTGAAAGACCTCTTCAATTGTTGAGTTGGCTTCTTTATCCATAAAATATTGGTAATGCGATTCTCCTGAGGAAACTTCAAGTTCTAGTGCTGTTTTGAATGCCAGCTCCGTTGACGGTTGAGTATTCTTGAATTGCTGCAGGATAGAACGGAGTTTTTTGTTTGTCTCTTTGAGGTCCTGCAGACGGTCAGATAGTATTTCGTGAGGAAATGCGCCTACTGGTTCAAACTGCTCTATCCCGTTTCTAATGAGTGCGGCATGGTTCTTCTCCTCCAGGCCCAGTTTCCACCACAAGCTAGCATCATCCGGGAAGACACTGTGGAACAGGTAATACATGTCGCTAACATTCAGTTCAAGCTTTATGGATTCCTCAGCAAGTTCAGTAATATCGTAGCTCATTTCATTCTCTCGTAGTTTTTAGTTTATATGAGTCAAGAGCAGACTTGACTCGTGTTCATTTCATAATCAAAAGTCAAACGTAGACCTGACCCCTGACCCTATCTGTTATGTTTTCTTTTTGGGTGCTTTATATACAAACCAATCTTCTTTGATTATTTCATGAAAATAGTCTGCTTCTTCAATTAATATCTTGGCCGTTGTTTGCTTTACCGCAGCAATTTCTACTCTTACACCTTCCCCCTTAAGGTGTGTAACCAAATCCACAAAATCCGAATCCCCTGACATAATGATAATGGTATCAACCTTCGAAGCGAGTTGTGTTGCTTTAATAGAAAGAGGAATGTCGGCAGACTTATGACACGGAATAACAGAGCCATAATAGTTTTCATGCAATCTTTCAGCGAATTTTGAAGATATGGACTTACCTTCCCTAAAATAAAGCAGCCGGTTTAACCCTCTATCATTTAGCAATTTCGGGATCAACATATCAAAATTGATCATTGCATTCTTTGTTTTAGAGAGTTCGTGGATACTTCGTTCAATATTGTTCCCATCGCACAGTATTGCTACCGATTGATTAATTATAATATTTCCCATAATTATTTATCCTTTAAATTGATGCTCGTATATAACGCTGGAGAAGAGCCCTTCGACTCTTTTTGGTCGCTTAGGACATACTAAACACGCAACTTTAAGCGAGTCGATTTCTCAAGCGAGTGGTTATGTTGATTGTCTATTTATTTATCAAGTGCCAGGAGTGTAGCCCTGTACCCTATGTTTTCCTAAATTGCTATGGCATCTTTTTCGTTTGCTTATCCTTCATTTTTTTATTTTTTTGATCATTTTTCTTATTCATCTGCTTTTTGCTCTTGTCCTTATCTTTCTTGCCACCCTTGTCTCCCATTGCTTGCTCCTTGAATTATTATATGATTTATCATCATACGAGCCTGGCTCGCATCCGGTTCAGCCGATGGTTGAAATTTTTTTTCTGATTATGCATTATAATATATTTATTTCATTTAAACACAAACGCTTTATTTCATATTTCCACAAAGGCATTTTAAACTGTCAAGAGTGTAGCCCTGATCTTCCCCCAGAAAAACGGACACCTCGGTTAAGGGACAGCCATGGCAGCTTCAAATGCCATGGGACTTTTGTTACCAATCGAAGAATGTCTTCTCTTGCGATTGTAAAACAATTCTATATAGC